>Ga0078972_1000740_pt1 | contig 133954 bp, 137 predicted proteins | sample YelNatPaOPGAMG01_FD_67568 | JGI IMG/M metagenome (GOLD analysis project Ga0078972, IMG submission 67568) | Hot spring thermophilic microbial communities from Obsidian Pool, Yellowstone National Park, USA - OP-RAMG-01 (SPADES assembly) (version 2) | ecosystem: Environmental > Aquatic > Thermal...
GTGACGAGCCCGCCGGGAAGTATCGGGAGGGCAGCGAACTACGCGAGGGTCTACGGCGATGCCGTGGTAGGGGTTGCGGCGGAGGAGAGAGGGGATACCTACGTGTTGAGTCTGCGCGGGGTGCCCGGGGTAGACCTGAATAAAGCGCTCAGGGAAATCAGCAAGAAGCTCGGGATACACGGCGGGGGTCACCCGACGGCGGCTGGGGCTCGGGTGAGGAAGGATTTGTTCCACGCGTTCCTTAACGAGCTGAACACTTTGGTCGGCAACACGGCCAAACCTTAACGGACTCTATTCCCCTGCAGCGACTGAGTTATGGAGGTTCTCTTGTTAGGTTTGTAGGTGTTTTAGCGTGTTTTTCAATCCCAGTACCTTCACGCTCTCCTTAACTACTTCTTTAATCACTCTCCCGAGCCTGACTCTAGGTAGGGAGTCTTTAAGTCCGCACTCGCACTCCCTGTACTTCAAGCCTCTTATAATCGCTGCCGGAACCCCTTCAGCCGCTTGCTTGAAGAGTAGTGCGGCAGCCGAGCATACCTCGTGGGCAACCATGTCCACACCACCGTACTTGGGTTTCCCGTAGAGGTCTTTGCACGCGAAGCACCTGTCAACAGGGTCTATGCCCCAGGAACCTCTAGCGAAGTCTAGCGAGCCTCCTAAGAAAATCTCTGTATCGCATATGACTACCGCCACCCTCTTCCCAGTAATTCTGAGTATCCCTTCCCTAATCATCTTAGCTACCTCGTCATGATCTTTAACAGGTATTGCGTAATGTCCTGGCGGCAGGTTTGAGGAGTCTATACCGCTATCACTCCACAACATACCCTCACCCAGGGTTATGAAGAAATCAGGGTACTCCTCGAGAAGCTTCTTCGCAGTCTCGACATCCCCGGATAGGGACGCCAGGTCTACGAGCCCCTCGTCAACAATCTTCTTAAACGGTACGACAGCTAAGACATCATCGCAGTTCCTCAACACGAGTTCCACGAATCCTGGGTCGAGACCTGTCTTCTTAGCGAGCTTTAAAGCGTTTTCAGAAGGCTTAACATCACCAACCCTAACAACCCTACCGAGGCATTTAGACACAAGCTTATCCGTAACAGCGATCACATCACCATCAACAACACCGACGCCTTGACCACCGGCAGAGTTAAGGATCTCCTCAACAATATCACACCCCTCCTCAACAACGCGTAACCTCAAACCTATGACCTCAACCCTACACATAAACACCTCAACCAAGAATTAGGGCGTCCCCGCCTCTAATATAAGCTACTTACACAAACATGACGAGGCTTACCCAATATCCTCAAGTGATTCAATAGTTTAGGGTCGACCCCGTAAAACTTAAATAGGTTTACCTAACTGTTCTAGTGGTGCACTTAATGAGGTGGTTAGTGCACTATGAGCTTGCTTGATAGCGGTTCGCTAAGTGTTCACAGGTTATTGAGGAGGCCTACGAGGATCGAGTTGTTCAGGGTTCTGGACGCGGGCGTGCATGCCGGGGTCGTGAGAGAGACTATCAGAGCTAAAGACGTCGGTGTTTACGTTCACGTACCCTACTGTAGGTCCACGTGCATGTTCTGCCCTTACTTCAGGAAGGTCTTGAGGGATTGGGGGGAGCTGAACACGTACCTCAACGCGTTACTGAAGGAGGCCGAGTTTTACGGTAAGCTTCTTGAAGACCTGAATTTAGAGGTGGTTGAGGTACATGTGGGTGGCGGGACCCCTAGCCTCGTCCCCCCACACTTCTATAAGAGGCTCGTGGAGAAACTCTCAGAGTTCTTTAACGTGAGGTGTGGTGTCGGGGTCGAGGCTAACCCGGAGGACTTCAAGAATCTTAAGGTTGTCGAGGATTTCTACGCGAGCGGTGTGGACGAGGTTAGTGTTGGTGTTCAGAGTTTCGATGAGAAGGTCTTGAAGTCCGTTGGTAGGAGGCATAAGCCAGAGGATTGCGTGGCAGCGGTTGAGAATAGTGTTAGGGCCGGGTTTAAGTGGGTAAACGTGGACTTAATGTTCCTCACGCCAACCATAAAAGACTACGTCGAGTTAAGTCTTGAAGAGAAGGTGGGTGCGTTTAGGAGGGATCTAGGGAAGTCTATTGAGTTAGGGGTGCATCAGGTAACATACTACGCGACCATAATACCGAAGAACTCGCCTGGCCACAGACTCGCGGAACTCGGTAAGTTGATTCAGGAGGTAGATGCTGTGGATCGATTCGTTGAGGAAGCTCTAGAGTTCGCTGAGGGAAGCAAGCTATACTTAACGAGGGTTTACTCGATATCTAGGAAACCTTATGAGTACGCGACGGTGAACCTGGAGATGGTTGGCCCTCTGATAGGGTTGGGTGCTGGCGCGTGGAGCAATACCGGCTACTACCAATACATAAACGTGCACGACGTAGCTAACTACATCAAACTCCTCTATGATGGTAGGACGCCGGCGATCTACGCGAGGAGGCTTGGCGAAGGCTCCATGGTCTGGAGACTACTCTTCGATCAATTAAGTACTGGGGTAGTGCGGGAAGCGGTGTTCGAGTCGATGGGTTTGAGAACCCCCTTTAGGGTGAGGGCTTTGCTGAAGCTCATGGAGTTATCCGGCTTGGTTGAGAAGGTTGCGGGAGGTTATAAGCTGACTAAGCGCGGGGTCCTCGAAGTCTACAAGTCCGTCATAAACTACGTGGCGGATGTGCCGGTCAAAACTACGGGAACTCTTTCGAAGCAAGCAGACGTCAGCGAACTACCGCTAAAAATCGCTATATAGGTATTCTAAGCGTTTCTCAAGGCTTCGGCATCAGCATGAGTCTAACGAGCTTCACTCCCTTGATTTTCTCGATCTTGCTTATTAACTCCTTCACGTTGCTCGCAGCACCCCTAACGACTATTATTAATAGGCAGTTCCTCTCATCTAGGTGTACGTGTATGGCTGAAACAACTTCCTGAAGGAACCCGTGCTGCGCGTCCGTTAACTCCTCATCAACCTCCCCGGCCTCGTGATCGTATAAGACGCCTATAGCCCCCACCACGTCGCCGTGCGTCCTCCAGCTATGCTCAGCCATGTAGAGCCTTATAGATTCCTGAACAACCCTTGAGAAAGACCCCACCCCCAACTCCCTCATAATAGCGGACAACCCACCAACCAAGTCCTCAGGAATATACACACCGACCTTCATAGACTTCCCACCAACCACCCTAACCACACCACCACTAAATATAGTTCACCAAACCTTAACTAGCTTTACGGCTGAAAGCCCTCTAGTGTGTTGGGAGGAGGTCAGTAGGTGGCACCGCCCGACACACGCAACTCCTTAGCCCCCTCCCCCACACGATTAACGAACATCTCGAAGCCGATTGCGTTGAGAACGCCCCAACCCCTCCTAACCTTGGCGGGGCTAATATCATGAAATCTTAATTAGTTTTGAATCGCGGAGTAGTGGTAGTTCTTCTCTGGTGAGTAAGTGTATTTCGAACGGGTACCACCAAGGCACCCCCCTAGACTCCATCTTCCTCCACACGCTATCGATTAGCCTAGCTCTCTCAATCCCACTCTTCGGGACTTCTCTAACCACTATCGCGACGTCTATGTCGCTATCCACCGTAAGCCTTCCCTCAACTGCCGAGCCAAACAAGTATATCTCCACATCCCCGCCGAACACTTCTCTAGCTGACTCAGCCAGTACCCTAACGTATTCGCGCCACTTCAGCAGCTCCCTAAGCCTCCAAGCCTGAATCTCCACGCGCAACTCAGCTTTACGAGAAGACATCTTGCTCAACAACCTCGACAAGCTTAATCAAGCTCCTAACAACTTCGATGGATCTTGCCGCATCCTCTTTCTCATACGTCTTAGCTAGATACCTTGAACCAATATACGCGTCCTCGAGGAGCCGTAGCCCATCCCTATATATCTCAGCAAACGCTGAAACCTGACGCGAAAGCTCTAATTTACCGAGTTCCTCAAGAGTTTTAGAGAGCATCCCTAACAACTCCCTAACTCCGTGACCCCTCGGCACAAACCCGAGTATCCTGAGAAGGACAGCTTTCAAACAAAACTGTACCGCTTGCTCACACATAAACATTGCGGTATCATAATCTCCTCTCTCGAAGACCATAAGCGCGTAACCGTAAAACGCCCTACAACGCCTGCGTAGGAGCTCCACATGCTCTACAGAACCCACTAAATACCACCAGTTAATAGAACTTTAAAACAATTATATCTCTGTCTTAACTTCCTCACGGACTCTAACATCGATTATAGAGTTCGCGACCCTCACCGCAAATACTAATCTAATTTTTTGCCTCCACACACCGTAAGCTTGACCCTACCCTAAGGGCGGGGTCAGCGTGATTATTTAATCAAGGTATTTCAAGCCCCCGCACCCTCTACCTCGTTACTGCGTGGGTTCCCGCGGCGTCGTTGGTTGTGTGCTTAATTTTTGTTTTCCGTCATTGTTTTGCATGGTGTTGAGTGGTAGGGTATGGTGGATCTGGTGACTCAGGTCTTCGCTGTGTTGTTTGTTGGTTCGATACTTGGCTGGTTTTTTAAGAGGTTTTTCTACAGTTCATTCATAGGTTACGTAGTCGGAGGATTCATCACGTCGTTGCTGTTCATGAGTTTTGGATCGAGTGTTTCCCAGTCGCCGGAGCTTGAGTTCTTAAGGAATCTAGGCTTAATCATCTTCTCTTTCGAGGCCGGCCTATCCATAGGTATTGGGAGGCTTTTAAGATCCTTGAATAAGGTTCTCGTGATAGAGCTTGCGTCATACCCGCTACTATGGGTTTTCGCGAGGGTTATCGCCGGTGTTGCCGGGTTAGGTATTGTCGGGGAAGCACTACTGTTCCTCACACTCATCGACAGCTCCTCAATATCCATTGCGCTAGCTAAGACTCTCCAAAACGAGGAGTTAAGGGCTTTAGCTATCGTGGAGACTAACTTCGAGGACTTAGCTCAATTCATAGCTTTCTCAATAATCTTCGTCGCAGGGATCTCCAGACCCACCATAGAGAGCGTTGCCGTAAGCGTGCTTGAGGTTGCCGGGCTCTTAGCTTTCCTAGCATACACACTCTCAAGGTTTATGAAGAGGTTAAGAGTGTTTACCTCGAGAATGGATCCCGGCTCCAAATACCTGCTCTTCCTCTCCATAGCGTTGCTGTATTCGGTGATCGTGCAAGGCCTGGGACTCCCACCACTCCTAGGGGCTTTCATAGCTGGTGTGGTGTTATCGGAGTATGTCGGCGGCGAGGAGCTCACGATAATCTCGGGTGTCAGGGAGCTCGGACTCCTCCTCTACTTCTCCTCACTAGGCACTCAACTCACCCTACCTCAATACTCCGTAAGCACTCCACAACTCTTAATAGGGGTTGTCATAGGATTAGCCAGCGTCTTAATCAGGACCGCCACACTATCCCTCGCTTCAACGATGGGCGCTCTGAACCCGGGCAACATACCGTCTTACGCGGCAGCACTATCATCAGTCAGTGAAACAGCGATAATATTCTCAGACACCTTAATATCTCGAGGGGCGGCGCCAACAAGTTTCAGGGCCTTAACAGTGCTGATCGTAGCTACTTCCATGCTGATCTCGCCAGTTATTTACAAGAGGAGCTTAACCATCTCGGGAGTTGTCCTACCTAAGAAGGTGAGGCGTATCACCTCACCAATATCCTCCCTACTACTCCACGGCAGCAGCCTCATCGTTGAGGTCGGCGGGGATATAGTGAGGTTCCTGGCTATTCTTCTCGCAGCCGTGTACTCACTCCACATAATCACGATCGCTTCCAGGTACGTACCCGTGTTCGGCGCCGTGCTAGTGGTGGCTTCGATGATCGTGAGCTACGTGATCATAACCGCGTCATTCGCCAGAACCCTCAGGAAGATGTATAGTAGGGTGTTCGGGGAGATCACGCCGGTGAAGTCCCTTAGCTTAAGGGAAGCCGCCACGAAATTCGTGACGTTAACGATGACGATACTGTCAGTCACGCTACTCATATCAACACTACACACGATATTGATTGAAGCAGGTCTGCCGACACAGCTACACACGCTACTCACCGTAACGATCAACGCCACGGCGGTAGCCCTGCTCATATACATAGCGCTCAAGGAATTGAGGAAAGCCCGCAAACGCGAGGCACTACCCACCCCGCAACCGTGAGCGAATGACTGCCTCAGCTCTCAGAGACGCATACGGAGGACCGACCTCCCCCTTGATAGTTCACTGGTTTAGGACTGCCCCCCCTCAGGACTTAGCCCTCAAGCCGGGTTCCCGGCCTGGGCTAAACAAGCTAAATGAAACGCGATCCCGAACCCCGTTCTAAAGGACGAGAAAGCCAAGAAAGCAAATAACGAAACCTAAAACAGTGATTTGAGGAGTCATCGATAACTGCTTGGATCGCTTTTCAAATCTGGGAAAACTTATATTGTCTGAGACTGTGTTCATACTCTGGGTGTGGGGGATGTGCGGCAGGATTGTCAGACTTTCTAAGAAGAACACTATATATATTCCGAAAGATCTCGCCGAGAAAGCCGGGATTAGGGAAGGTGTTCTACTAGAGATCTCCGTGGAGAACGGCAGGGTTGTCTTAACGCCTATCCCGGACCCGCTGTGGTTAGCTCTTTACGGGCCTAAATTCGCGGAAATCACTGCCGAGGAAGTAGAGAAATACAGTGAGGAGATGCAGGAGGGATACTTAAATGAAGGTACTTCTTGACACGACATTCATGCTACCCATAGTTAGCGTGAGTGTGAAAGGAATAGCTAGTGAGGTTCTGAACAAGCTTTGGCAACTCCGCAGGAGTGGTGAAGTAGAGCTCTTCTACACGGAACTCAACCTACTAGAGATTTTATGGGTTCTGAGCAAGCTAAACTACGAACTACCCATAGTCGAGAGAGGGGGTTCAGCTCTCTGTGGTCATCGCCTCATCTCTGTTCCCCTGCATCCCGCTCGGGGCTTCATCGGGCTTAGGGGCGTTCGGGGCCACCCCAAAGACCCCACATCTTGAGTATTTAGACACCCTCAGGGAGAGCCTCCGCAGGCTCTCCACCCCTCACAGGGAATCCCACCAAAACGTATAGCAATGCCAAACCTTACAAACCCTTATGAAACCCCCAAAACAGTTGCAGAGGGCGTTGATATGAGTAAGCGTGTAGTTAATTAATTCACGCAAACCTATTGCAGGGGTTAAATCAGCTAGCGCGAGCACACCTGCAGGATTCTCCCCCGGTGATAACCGTTTTTAGCAATCATTCTAAACTAAAATCTAGGGATTGCTGGACTTCCTCCTAAAATAGGGTTCTGTGCTTGATTTTAAACCTGGATGAGTGGTTGTGTGGGCCCTGCGGGAGTCTGCGATTTCCTTATCGTCTCGCCTAGAGCGACGTATAGGAGTACCCACGAGACTATCCCGAGGAAAGGTATGAAGATGCTGAGTATGAAGAATATGCCGGCGATTAAGTACATCACGTTACCGTATATCTCGTTGAGTTTGAAGCACATGATCATGATTCCTATGAAGCCGATTAACAGGAAGACGTACCCTATCAAGAGTATGAGGACGCCTATGATGACTATGGTGAGTATAGCGCCAACCAAGCACAGGATCAAGCCCCATATATACCCTATCCTAATAAGCGATGAAGCGGTTGAGAAGTCTGGGTTGACCCGAGCTAAATCACCCGCTCCGGGAATGAAGTCCGCGTAGAAACCGACGAGCGCTATTATAGCGCCAATAACTATTAAAGCTAGCTCGAGGATAAGCCCGGATAAAGCGGCGATTAACGCGCCACCCCCTACTGCAACCCTCATCACGGTCACGAATAAACCACCCACCATTATCGTGAGCCCCACACCAAGGAATACCCACGCGATTAGCACGTACAACACACCCTTCCTCATCTTCTGGAAAGCTTTAACGACGTCAGTACTCGGAGTGGTCGGCGGGGTTGACACGTAAGACATTATTACCACCGAATAATATCTCGTGCTCCACACATATAAGTTTCGTCGCACCCTCGACTCTAACACGCTCAGCGAAAATTCACGTGTTTTAGGGCCGCTCAATAAATGAAGTCCGTGAATTTCCTCGTGAATTCCTCCGGTTTCTCTATGAATGGTGTGTGCCCGGCACCCTCAATAACTAATTTCTCGTAGGTCCCTCCCCTCATGACGTACTCGTCTAGGAAGGTCTTTATTTGGCTCACCATGGGTTGCGGCGGGAATTTATCCGGTCCCGGATACCCCGGTATGTATCCTGCAAGCCCTAGAACAGCTACGTCAAGTAACGACATGTCGGACACTATTATGTCCTTGCTCCCGTGAACCCAGAGTATCGGGGGTTTCCTCACGACGTTCAAGACCTCTCTTAAGTTGAGGTATTTAGGACTCATCGCGTTGAGAACTCCCCTACTCCCAGGCGCTACGTACGGCCAGTTAGGGCTCTCAACGTAGTCCCCAGGATAGTTATCCTCGCTGACCTCAGTACTGAACAACATCTTTAAGAGCTTGCTCATCAAGTCCTCGCTGATCACGTAGTCTTCGGCGAAGTACGCCTTAACAGCGTTGGCAGGTGCTGACGGGTGGTCGGTCCCCGTGTACCTAGCCTTAAGCAACCTAATGAATTCAGGGTTGTACTTAGCTACGAGGCCTGCGCCAGATCCTGAGTAGTCTTCGTAGCACGGCGTCCCGTACACGTCCTTAGTCCCTCCGAAGCCGTAGGGTGGTAAGGGATCAATCAATACAACCTCCTTCACCCTTATATCGCTCGGAGCGTCTAAGAGTGCTTGTAGTGCGACACCCCCTCCCATACTATGCCCTACCAACACGTAAGAATCGTACTTGAGCGCTGCCAGCAACCCAAGCACGTCATCCGAGAAATCCCTCAACCCTCTAGTAGCGTCCACAGGCTTCCTCCCACTATCTCCGAAACCCCTCAGATCCGGGGCTACCACGTCGAAATCCTCGGGCACCTTACTCATGAAGTCTTCCCAAACCAGTGATGAGGAGAGGTTTCCGTGAATCAAGACTACCGCTTTCCTCGCCCCCCTCTTAAGGAGTCTGAAGCTAATCTCAAAACCCTCGCTAATCTCAACCCTACGTGTTTCCGGGAGTTGCGTGGGAAACACCAAACCTTAATTAAGGGTTAAAATTAAAAATCTTCAGGTTAATTCAGTTAATTAATTGACCCAACATCAAGCTTTAGGACTTGAGATCGTGGTGCCCAGGTCTATCGGTATCACGACCCCGTTCAGGGCTTCATTCTCTACTATATGCCTCACCAACCTAGCTACCTCCTCAGGCTCGACGAGTCTCGGGATAGGTATCCTCCTCAGGTAGTCCCTCAATATCGGTGTGGGCACGGCTAAAGCCATCCGCGTCTTAACGAACCCGGGAGCTATCGCGACCACCCTTATCCCGTACGGGGCTAGCTCCTTAGCTAACGTGTAGGTAAGCCCTATCAAGCCTGACTTAGATGCCGCGTAATTCGCTTGCCCTAAATTACCTAGCAACCCAACAATGGATGAGACGTTAACTATGACGCCGCCTCCACCCCTAATCATGTAGGGTGTCACGACCCTCGAGCAGTTATACGCGCCGGTCAGGTTCACCCTTATCACCGCGTCCCACATATCCGGGCTTATCCTCTGTAAGTACGCGTCCTTCGTTATCCCGGCATTATTGACTAAGACGTCCACCCTCCCGAACTCACCCACCACTTTCTTAACCCCTTCCTCAACAGACTCATACTTAGAGACGTCCATCTCGACGAACAAGGCCTTAGACCCTGCGTCAGATATGGCCTTAATAGTTTTCTCGGCTTCCGCATCACGCGAGATGTCGGCCACTGCTATTAAGTAGCCTGACCTAGCTAGCTCCAGGGATATAGCCGCTCCTATCCCTCTAGCACCCCCGGTCACTAAAGCAACCCTCCTCTCACTAACCTCAACACCCGCGGGCATGAAGACAGGTATGGTGCCGAAGACACTCCAAGACTCGACCACGTCCCCGACCATGCCTATCTTAAGCTTCCCGAAGAACTTCCTATCCACTCGGACAATCCTCCTAACACCCTCCTCATTCTCCACCACGCCTATGGCGTAGGTAGACTTGTATGGTAGCACCGGCGTGTACAACTCCGTGTAAGTAATTAACTTCCAGACCACCACGATCACCTACTGAAAACAGCTACTACGGAAGTCGCTCCAGTACCTCCGTGATTCTCCACCAACCCTACCTCAGCACCCGGAACCTGCCTCTCACCAGCCTCACCCCTCAGCTGCCAGTAGATCTCAGCAACCATGCCGACGCCCGTAGCCCCTATCGGGTGCCCCTTAGACTTAAGACCCCCGCTAGGGTTGACCGGGATCTCTCCGTGAAAAGCTGTGACGCCCTCCCTAACCAGCTCAACACCCCTACCCCTCTCAGCAAGACCTAACATCTCGTAAATTATTATCTCAGCTATGGTGAACGCGTCGTGAACCTCCATCACGTCCACGTCCTTAGGGGTTATGCCGGCACTCCTGTAAGCTTCCTCACCGGCCTTCCTAACAGCTCTCAACGCTGTTAAGTCCTCACGCTGTGAAACCCCTGGGTGGTCGTGGTACATGGCTATCGACCTCAGCATCACGGGGGTGTCGGTATACCTCCTCGGCTCACTACTCACTATCATTGCGGCGGCGCCGTCAGTTATTAGCGAGGAGTCGTAGAGTTTTAAAGGCCACGAGACGTACGGGGACTTCATGACGTCCTCAACACTGATTTTCTTCTGCATAGCTGCTAGAGGGTTCCTCAACCCGTTCTCATGGTTTTTCACAGCAACTAAAGCAAGGTCTTCTTCCCTAGCCCCGTACCTACTCATGTATGCAGTAGCTATTAGAGCGTAGAGCGAGACGAAGGGCGACCCAACCAAGACTTCCTCCGGGTGCCCGGCCTGCATCAAGACCTCGTTTACCTCCATGCTTGAGGGTAGGTAACTCATCTTCTCGAAACCAACTATTAAGGCGTTCTTAGCTAGGCCGCTCCTGAGGAAGTTCCACGCGATGTAGAGCGCCGTACCGCCCGATACGCACGCGTTCTCCACCCTGAAACCCTTCGTGCTATTTAAGCCTAGGTACGAGACGACGAGGGGTGCTGTGTGCGTCAGCCCCCCGAACCTGTCGGAAAAGTTAGATACTATGACTAAGTCTATCTCGTCCTTACCAATACCTTTATCGACCTTCCCTAAAACCCCCTCCACAACCTCTTTAATCATGTCCCAAACTTCCTTAGACGACCTCAACTCGTACTTCAGACTATACGCTCCTACAACACCTACCTCCAACACACGCCCCTCCTAAAATACGTTAACTTAAGTAATCTAGGCGCGGGTAAACAATGTTTATTAAGTGTTCTGGGTGCGGGACGTGTGGCTAGGTTAACCCAAGCTTAAACAGATGTCTTACTCAAGTACTTAAGGGTTGAGGCCACTATCCTCTTCTCAGCACGCCTCAACAACTTAGTTACTGCAGCGCGTGATATACCCAACTCCTCCGATAACTCGACAACGTTTGTTTTCCTAGGCCACTCATAATACCCTGACTCAAGAGCTAGCCTCAACAAACTTAACTGTTTGTTAGTCAGCTTACTTAACTCTATAGTTAATAGGTTTAGAGCCGCCAGGAAATTCATCGAGAACTCCGCGACCAGCTCGTCAGGTATTTCCTCAACCCTAGACTTCTCGATATAGTCGAACTCGCTAACCCTACTCACGAACTCGTTAAGTTGTTTCTTGCTGTGGAATCCTAGAGTCCATCTCTCGTAACCTTCCTTAGCTATCCAGGGTGCTAGAGGCGTTGCGTCAAGGAAAACACTGGCCTCCATAGTCTTGGTCCTGGTTATGTGCATCTTCACTTTAACGAAATCCCTCTTCTTCTGTATTACCTCATAACTCCGCACGAGCTTGTAACTCTCTATCTTCTCTAAAGCATTGCTAGTTACTTCCTCGTCCCCCAGTAAAACAACGTATATCTTCTCATAACCTCTGGAGATCTCGGCTACGTTAGCTCCAGTAACTATTATCCTCGCGTCCTTCAAGTGCTCGACTAACCAGACGACGGGACAATCATACTGTACTATGTTGAAAGTCGCTACATACATGTATTTTAAGCCCACTTAAACAAGTGATTAAAGAATATATAACTCTTTCTATCGACAAAATACTTAAACCTCTCTAAATCAAGAGTTTAAAACGTTGAGGCACTTCTTATTAATCTTGGTTCGCAATAGTATGTTAGGTGGGGTGGAGAGGTGTTTGAATGTTTAACTTGATAGTTATTCACGAGCCAGGGCCTGATAACTGGAGGTGGGCTAGGAATCAGTTAAGGCAGTTGCTAGGTGCTGAGGGGAAGATCGTGGCTTCTTACCAGTCGGTGATGCTGTATCTCGTTGAGGGGGACCCGCACCAAGTAGCCGATAAGTTGAGGGAGAGCTTGAGGGGTGGCGGGACCCCTATAATCCGTGTTATCCCCGTGGACCACGTAGTAAACCCCTACCTAGACGAGGTCGTCGAGGTTGTTAAGGATATGGTCGTGAGAATCCCGCAGAACGAGAGCTTCAGGATAACGCTTCAAGGACATTTAATGGTTGTTGATCCTGAGGGGAGGAGGAAGGTAATGCATTCCATAGACTCTATTAGGGAGATAGCTAAGTACGTTGATAGACCGGTCAACCTAGAGAACCCTGACTGGGTCGTTTACGTTAAGGTAGTCAGGGTCTTGAGGGGTAGGAGGGTCGCCGCCGTATCACTACTCAAACCAACCGAGTTAATTAACTTGAGGGACCTCACGCAAGCGGAGGGGTCGGGTGAGGAGGTTAGTGGGTAGTAAGAAACTCTTCGGGACTGCCGGGGTTAGGGGCAGGTACTTAAAGGAGGTGAGTCCTGAAGTCTTCCTATACCTTAGCGCTACCATAGCGACCTACTTCAGAGCACGCAGGAGTGTTGTAGGGGGTGACGGCCGTCTAACAACCCCAGTCTTAAAAAGCTCGGTTATAACAGGGCTCCTAGCTTCAGGTTCTGAAGTGGTTGACGTGGGCTTAGTTCCCTTACCTGTCTTAGCGTGGAGTACGAGGTTCTTGAAGGGGGATCTAGGGATTTACGTAACCGCCTCACACAATCCCCCACAAGACAACGGACTCAAAGCTTTCTACGGTAACGGGATGGAGATCTTGGAAGAAGACGAGCTCAGAATCGAGGAACTCTATGCCGGTAGGGGGTGGGTGTTCGCTGACTGGGATGCTACAGGGTCTTACGCTAGCGCCACACACGTGGTGAGCGAGTACGTGGCTGAGTTGCTGGGTAGGTTGGGTCCGACCGGTAAGGGCGGCGGGGTGCGTATCCTCATCGACACAGCTAACGGCGCCGCGTCTCTAGTAACCCCTAGAGTCCTCACGGAGTTAGGTGCTCAGGTCATCACCCTCAACTCCAACGTTGACGGGAGGTTCCCCGGAAGGCATCCTGAGCCGAGGCCGGATATCTTAGAGCCTCTTCTCCCGATAGCTAGGGAGTTAAGGGTTGACGCGTTCTTAGCTCACGACGGGGACGGGGACAGGCTAGCTGTCTTAAGCCCTGTTAAGGGATTCATAAAGCAAGACAGGATCATCGCGTTACTAGCTAAGGAAATGCTGAGCGTGAGGAGGGGGACGGTAGTAGTCTCTATAGACGTCGGTAACGCGGTGAGGGACGTGGTGGAGGGGGCTGGCGGCAAGCTAGCCATAACTAAGTTAGGAGCTACGCATACAGGCGTCCTCAAGTACCCGGACGTCGTGATGACTGCGGAGCCTTGGAAATTCATAGACCCTGGGTGGGGTCCTTGGGTAGACGGCGTTTACCAAGCAGCTTTGCTAACTAAGTTAATGATTGAGAGGAAATCAAGCATCGACGAGTTACTGAAGGAAATCCCGGACTACCCTCAAGCAAGAGTCTCCGTGGAGGTTCCTAAGGAACTTAAGGAGGAGGTGTATGAGTGCCTGACAACCAAGTTACTGGAGTGGAGAACGCCTGACTCCGAAATACTGACGGTGGATGGCTTAAGAGTTAATTACGTGGATAGGTCGTGGCTCCTCGTAAGGAAGTCGGGGACGGAACCTAAGATCAGGATTTACGGCGAGTCACTAACTTACGACGACTTGAAGAGCAAGGTGAGTACCTTAATAAGTGAAGCGAGCAAGATCCTCAAGAAACACGGGCTGGGGGAGGTAAGGGTGGACGGCAAGATAATACCTTGATTCCAGCTCCTCAACAGCTTAACCCGGTCTCCTCGTCGCGGCGAGGGCGTCATTAAATAAGCTTAACTACCTCGCTTAAGGGTTTTCTAGGCCTGGCCTTAGGGGTTTCCGCCGGGTAGCCGAGCGCTATGATTCCCTGCAGTTCACACCCCTCCGGCGGTTTAAGGACTTCATCGAATTTACTCTTGAGTAGTAGGGGGACGCCCAGCCAGACAGCCCCGAGCCCGAGGGAGTGAGCGACTAAGATCATGTTCTCCAGTGCTGCGGCAACGGATTGTATAGCGAACACCCTCTCCTCCTCAAAAAATCCCTCAACATGAGTTGTTTTCCTTAAGTCGACGTAGCCAGCTACGTAAGCCGGCGCTAGATACATGCCATCACGAATCCTCTGAACCCACTTACCCACCTTATCGGGCGGTAACGGGTTCTTGAGAGCGCGCGTAGCGTAAAACTCGTGAGCTTCCAAGAGTAACTCATGTATCCTACCCCTCAACCCGGAATCCCTAACGACCACGAAAAACCACTGCTCGTTATTACCGGCGTTAGGAGCTCTCACACCAGCCTCAATAATCTTAAGTAAGACGTCGTCCGGTATCGGGTCATTCCTAAACCACCTCACGCTAGACCTACTTAACACGGTCTCGAGGAAGCAATCACACCTCAATTAACTCACCTAAAGAATGAGTTAAGCCGGGTTTTAATGTCTTGCATCCACGAATATGGGGAGGCCAGCGCCGGAGATCCTCCGAAAACATATACTTAAACGATTTAACGTATACGGATTTTAATTATTAAACAATAGGTTTTCGAATTTAAAGAATAAAATTGCTTGAAGCTCGGGTAAGTCATAAATGTTTTTCAGGTTGTGCCAAGGCTGGTTAAATATTTTCTTGGATAACCCTTAACAGGTTTCCGGAGATAGATTTATATACTGTTTTTAGTTTTATTATTATTGTCTTGAATTACGGGTGAGATGTGATGCACGGCTTAAGACGTGGTAGGGTCTTAGTCTTCCCGTTAGTGTGTCTGTTGTTAGTGGCTTTAGTCACGTCCGTTAACTTAGGTGGTGCGTTAACTTCATCGTCTTTAGGTCTCGCGAGCACTTACCCGAGCACGTGGTTAGTGACTTTTGGAACGCTTAAAGATGATTACCCGTGGTGGGGTTTAGAGTTAGGTGACAGGGGTTACGTATACGTTTTCGGCCAGAGCGATTATTGGAAACCGCTTGGTTACAGCTCACTAGTAATGTCTAAGATTAGCAGATACGGCGAGAACGTTAAGAACGTGATAATATACGGTAACGGCACGTTGATGGGCAGGGACTTCAAAATTATTAACGGGGTTATCTATGCTGTAGGCCAGGTAACGGGGTATGGGGCTGGAGGGACTGACGCATACTTACTTGCTTTCTACGAGAACGGTACGGTAGCCTCGTTCACTACTTACGGTTCCCCACAACTCGACGTCTTCTGGCGTCTAGCGGTAGGCAGGAATAACACGCTCTACCTCGCCGGGTATACTATGGGTCTAGGAGCCGTTAAGAGCGATGCCCTCATAACTAAGGTAGACTTGAGTGGTAGGATTCTCTGGTCTTTGGTCGCTGGTGGGCCGCAGTATGAGTACGTGTGGGGGGTGGCCACGTGGTATGACTCAACAACAGATCGAGAGTACGTCATAGCTGTCGGGCAGACGAATAGTTTTGGTGCCGGGGGGTATGACTGCTTGCTAATCAAGCTTACGGAGGATGGCATGGTGGAGTGGTCGCTAGTGTTCGGGACCCCCGCTCTCGACAGACTAGATAGCGTGGTCGTAGGGGATGACGGGTACATATACGTTGAGGGCGCAACATATAACACAACGACAGGAAATCCCGACGTCTTAGTAGCTAAGATTAGCTTGGGAGGCGAGGTTTCCTGGATTACTAGGTTCGGCGGTGACGGGTCTGACGTGCCCTACGCTACCTACGTAGATAAAGACTACGTCTACGTGGTGGGAGCTACTACGAGCTACTTTACCGGGACCCAGTCAAACTATGACGCGTTCGTATCGACAATCGATAAGTCTTCCGGTGCTTTAGTATCTTTCGTGAACTTCGGAGGGGTGGACACGGACATAGCTTACGCGGTCAAGTCAGACGTTAACTACGTTTATGTTTCCGGGTACACCGCCTCGTTCACGGAGGGGGGTAGAGACTTCTTCGTAGCGAAGATGAATAAGCAATACTTACTTGAGGAAAAACCGGAGAGTCTTAAATGGGTTTACGGTGACTTCCCCGAAGACGTTAACGTGTCCAGAGTCTTGGTTGAGCCGGCTAGCTTCCCCGTAAACACCTCAAGCGTGTACCTCACGCTGAATTACCTGCCACCCACCACCTACAGTTACCGGTTGCTCGGGAGCTTGGTGGACGTCAACACACACATAGCTACGACTAGCGGTAACCCGCCTGCAGAGATAACAACCACTACTGAGGTGAGTACGGTCACCACTACAGCAACAACTACCGCGACGAGAACTGTCGTGGATATCATAACAGAGACCTTAACCACGACCGAGACTTACACCACGACCAACTTAGTTACGGAGACAACAACCTACACAACCCAGGAAACATTTACTGAGACTGTTGAGAAGACGACCACGGCTACAACCACGCGTACCGAGACCAAGACCCAAACAAGCGAGGTGACCGCGACGAGAACGGAGACCGTGACTACCTCAGTTCCTGTGGTAGACGTCATGACCACGTTAGGTGTTGGTGTGGCTCTCCTAGTGGTCGGCGCGGTTTTGGGCTTGGTGTTAGCTAGGGCGGTTTTTAGGAAGTAAGGAAGGGGGTTGTTGTAAAATGAGGTTAAGATCGTTTTTTATTTCTTGCTTGCTACTCGTGTTAATCCTCGCTTCCTTACCCGTGGTTAACTACGTCTTCGCCGACGTCTCAGGAGACCTCTCACTACATAAGATAGATCCCGAACTACTTAACTTAATTCAGAGTGATGAGGTTAGGGAGGTCGTCATCATGTTGAAGAACCCTGACTACGGTGATCTCCAGATGATTAAGTATCTTAAGGGGGTTGAGGAAGTTAAGAAAACTCTTAAGTCATACTCATACGTTACTCAAGGTGATGTTAAGCAGTTGGTGCAGAGTTTAGGCGGTGAGGTACTCAATAATTTCTGGATTATTAACGCGATCCTAGCTAAAGTAAAGACTAGCACGCTACCGGTTATTGCTAGAAACTCCTTGGTTGAGAAGATAATCCCTAATTTCGAGGTCCACGTGGATATGTTCACGGTCGAGAGGAACATCACGGCGTCCAGCGAGGTAGTCTCGTGGGGTGTTGAGAGGATTAGAGCGCCTGAAGTTTGGGAGATGGGCTACAACGGGTCCGGTACCAGGATCTGCGTTATAGATACTGGCGTGGACGTGAGTCACCCAGCTCTTAGCGGGAAGCTGTTCACCCTAGATCCCAACAATCCTTACTATCCGGGCGGTTGGATGGCTTTCGATAGTGCTGGGAGACCCTATCTTACGACTCCTCAGGACACACACGGCCACGGAACGCACACGAGCGGCACCGCTTTAGGTGGTGACACGAGTAACGTTCTGATAGGTGTGGCTCCGGGTGCTACGCTCATGCACGTACTAGCGCTACCCTACGGGAGCGGGACCTTCGCTCAAACACTCGCAGGCATAGAGTGGGCTGCAGACCCCTACTATATTGACGTGAGTACCGGTGAGCGGGTCTACACAGGCATTACACCACACGTAGTCTCCATGAGTTGGGGGGCCGGGAACTATTACGGTGCCGAGTTCCTAACCCCTATCAAGCATTTGCTGTTGTTGAACATAATCCCTGTGGCGGCCATAGGTAATGGAGGGCCCGGCACGCATGACAACCCAGGAAACATATGGGGGGTTTTCGGCATAGGAGCGACTGACGAGAACGATAACGTGGCTTCATTCTCCGGAGGTGCTAGGATTTACTGGCCCTACGTACCCCCGGACTGGCCCTTCAACAGCACCTACCCCTCAGTTTACTTAAAGCCTGATTTCGCGGCGCCCGGGGTGAGGATAGTGTCGAGTATTCCTGGAGGGGGTTACGCCGCGTGGAGCGGGACTTCCATGGCTACACCGCACGTGGCCGGGTTGGTTGCGCTCATATATCAAGCTACTAAGTGGGATAAGTATCAGGTACCTGAAATCCCTCTAAGAATTTACGAGATCCTCATGCGTACCTCCCTCGATCTGGGGGCGCCCGGTCAAGACACTAGGTATGGTTGGGGGTTGGTTGACGCGTACCAAGCCGTTAAGAAAGCTATTGAGGTAGCGAAGATCAGCGGTGTTAAGGGCTTCGTTCACGACAGCTATGATGTGGCTCCAATACCTTACGTTGATGTGTACGCGTATGACTACAGAGGGAATTTAGTAGCGTACACGCAAACTAACGCTTCAGGCTACTACATACTCCCGCTGGACCCAGGATACTACACAGTAGTGTTTAGGAGATTCGGTTATGATGAGGCCCGAATAGATGTTGAGGTAGTTCTACATAACGGGACTATAGTCGGGTCGGTCACGGATAGGGTTACTGGGGAACCATTAATTAACGCGACGATATACGTTGCGGAAGCTAACGTGATGGCTCGCACGGACGCTGAAGGGCGTTACCAAGTATCTGTCCAGCCAGGTAGGTACACCCTGAGAACCCTCGTTGGAGGGTACTTCAACGAGACTAAGCAGGTGGTTGTTGGGGAGGGCGAGTTAGTGCTGGCTGACTTCCAGCTCTACCCCCTGAGTTCCCAAGCTATCGCTTACGTGCAGGTATATGAGCTTCTCAGCGGTAGCCCCCTGCAAGGAGCTACTGTGAGCATACTGGAGCTCGGGGTGGGCGAGACCACGAACTCCACAGGTATAGCGAGGTTTGAAGGAATACCCCCAGGCGCATACACCCTGGTAGTTTCTAAGGAGTATTACGCGACCAGAACCTACAGCGTCTACTTAGGTCCGGGTGAGCAACTCATTTCGATAGATACAGCGTTCTTGATTGGCGTGATGTCGGGAGATAAGGACGTGTTCGGTAATGACATCAAGCAAGCTCTAGTGTCTCAGGGATATCCGGGCTATGCTATAGAGTTGCTTGATCCTCTTCAGGTCGGGAAATCCTATAAGGCCTTGATAATCAATTACTTAGGGAGTGACCCGGGCTCGAGCGGGTTAGTCGACTTCTTGAACAAGATGTCCAGCAAAAACACGTCATTGATATTCCTCGATTCTTGGGGTGCATACTATAATTTCGGTGGTTACCTGCTCTATAAGTATAGGGACGTCGTCAACTCATACGGTTACCCAGCACCGCTCTACAGGACTGAAGGCTATAGCGTTGGTATGATGATGAACGCGCTGGAACCCAACAACAGCATCTTTGCCGGGATAGGTTTTGATGAGGGTACTAAGTTTTATATAGGGGTATCGCCTTCTAGTCGAGTTGATTTCTCAGCGTATCAGGGATTCCTACAGCCAAGTAGTGGGGAGCTAACCTACCTTGGCGAGCTGATTCAGGGAGGCACGCTCTACGGCTATAGCTTAGTCACCTGGAGTAGAGCTCCCGGGGCGAGTCAGTGGATCTTCCTCAGCGTGGGAGGCAGCTATCATTGGGCTAAGTACATGGAGAGCGGGCAAGACCTTCAGTACTCCCTAAACATGAGGAGGCTACTCTTCAACGCCGTGGTATGGGTTTTAGGGATAACCGTGTCTAACGAAGCTAACTCCTTGAGCGGGTCTGCCGACAGCCTCAAACAACCAGGACTAATCACTATATCCGCTTTCACGGAGGTTAACGTGGTCTTGACGAGGAAGCCTCACGGGTGGGTGGTTGGTAGGGTGGTCGCTGCCGACACAGGCCTCCCAATCAAGGGTGCTGAGATCCTCGTGGTGAACACGCCTGTGAGAACCTACACGAATGAGAGCGGGTCGTTCACTATCTGGCTTCCTGAAGGGTCTTACGAGCTACGCATATGCGCTAAAGGATATTATGAGGTTAAGGAGTCCGTCGCGGTCGAGGTCGGCGAGACTAGTTACGTCGCGGAGACTCTTTATAGAAGGCCTAGAGCAGCTGTCATGATAGATTTCGCAGGGCAGATCACGCTATTACTGCAGTCAAGAGGCTGGTATGCTCAATCCTTCAGAGACTGGAACTCCCTGTATAAGGAGCTCAGCTTCTACGACGTCCTAGTATTGGCTGGTGAGTACATAGGCTATTCCGATTTATGGCCTGATAAAACGACCTTCGAGAAACTACTTAACCTAACCTACCGGCTCGGGATAGGCGTGGTATTCCTGAATAACTACTTTGAGCACAGGTACATTAAGAACTACCCATACGGGATCAACATACTCTATTACTACTACAGGAACCCCGGTAGTGTTGGCGCTAGCTATGATGAGGGGCCTGTGTACTACGTCATAAACCAGAAACACCCGATAGTCGCAGGGTATGAGGTGGGTGAGAGGGTGTACCTAGTTTACGGCGGGGATTACGACTACGCGTGGTTTAGTAAGTGGGACGGTGACGTGGTCGCGTATATTGGTGCGGAGATTGCCGGGGTGAGGGGGTTAGGCATCGGGGTTAAGGTGACTCAATACGGGACTAGGTGGGTTTTGCTAGCTGGCTTAGCTCCTGAGTTATGGACTAACATGGATCACTGGAGTGATGACGCTAAAGAAATACTCTACAGAGCTATCTCATGGGCTGCCGTTAAAGCGATAGGGGTCTCAGTTACCCCGATCAACGTATACGTCGGTGATTTAATAACTGTGGAGATACCGCCACTGCCCGGCACGATATACTCCGTGATGATCGACGACACCATAGTCTTAAGAGACATCTTAGGGAAGAACGAGACAGCCGTCATTAAGTTGAAGGTACCGAATCTTGAGAGAGGGGTTCACAAGGTCGTGGTAGTTAGTGAGGGCATATATTACGGTGAGGCGGTGTTCTACGTGAACACGAAGCTAGATATCCTGACTAAAGACCCGAGAGCTGGTGAAACACTTGAGTTAAGCGTTACCGGGCATCCGGTGAACACCACCTTATTCGTGTGTATTGACGACAACATAATATCTAACGTCAGGGCGAGGGACGCTAACCCGTTGAGACTCGCTATAGCTATACCTGAGTACTTTGAGGGGATGCACGTGTTAAACTTGAGAACGGAGGACGGTGAAGTAATCGCTTCCAGCAAAGTCTTCATAAGGGAGTCAGCGTTTAGGAGTGAGGTGTTATCCTACTATAATAACATGACGTACGTCTTGAGCCAGTTGCTCGTGATGATGAATACCCTCAGCAACTACACGTCCTCAGGCTTAAGAGGAGTTAATGAGAGCGTGAGCGTCTTAAGCAACTTAACGAGCGGCTTAATCCAAAGCCTCGATCTATACCTTAAGCAAACACTACAGGAGTTGCATGGGTTGAGAGAAGGGTCGGCTGAGATATCCCTGAGCGTGAATCAAAGCATGGCTAAGTTGAGAGAAGATGTCATGAACCGTGTGAACGAGTTAGACGTGAGGACATCTGGCAGCATAGGGTTGCTAACCTCTCTCGCCGCAGTATTAATAATCGTTAACGTCATAGTGTTAATGATTGAGGCGTTAACGCGTTTAAGACGTTAATCGTTTTTAGCTAGAAACCCTATTCTCGTGGCAGGGGTTAAGCCCTCAACGCGGGGGCGTGGATCTCATAACGTCTTGTGTTACTTCCCTCCACTTACCTAGATTTAATAGATACCTCCTCCATACGTCTCGTGAGTGAGGTGGGGGTGGTTGAGGCTCTTCAAGCTTGATAACCTTGTTAAGTGCTCGTTGGTTGATAGATTGAATCGTTTTACTGTTCGGGTTGTGGTTGGTGGCGTGGTTAGCTTGGCTCATTTAACGAATACTGGGAGGTTGGGTGAGTACTTGGTCGGTGGTAGGGAGGGTTTCTGTAGCGTTATAAGTGGGTCGAGACTTAATTACAGGTTGGTGGCGGTCAGGGATGTTGGGGGTTATGCCTTAGTAGATACCTTGACTCAGGGAAGGGTTTTCGAGTACTTGCTTAGTCAGGGCTTGATTCCTTGGTTGAGTGAGTGTTCTCTGCGTAAGAGGAACTTCAGGTTAGTTAATGAGGTCATAGATTACCTTCTTGATTGCGTGGATGGTGTGAGGCTCGTTGAGTTGAAGAGCGCTGTGTTGAGGGTTGGCGGTGATTACGCTTCCTACCCCGACTGCCCGACTATTAGGGGGAGGAGGCAGATCAAGACCTTAGCAGAATACTCAAGTGTTTTTAAGCCGTACGTTGTCTTCATGGCTTCCCTACCTAACGTGAAGGGTTTTAAGCCTTATTGCCTAGGCGACCCAGACATGCTTCACGTGATGAGGTACGCGTCCGAGAAAGGGGTTGTGTTTAAGGCGATTAACTCGTACATGGATGATGAGGGGTGGGTCGTCCTAGACGACACCGACCTACCCGTGATTATTGAGTGCTGACTACCTAACCAACTGAATCACGAGTGGTTAAGTATTTAAGTATCGGTGGTGTTACTAAGTATCGGGGGCGTTACTTAATGTTGTTTGATCCTAAACCGAAGAATCGGAGAAGCGATCTATTCGATCGTGAGGAGGAGATTAAGGAACTTAAAGAATCTATTCTTAAGGTACCAATAACCCTCCTACTAGGTATTAGGAGGGTTGGCAAGACCTCCGTTTTGAGGGTTGCTTTAAACGAGCTTAAGACGCCGTACCTCTACCTAGATCTCAGGGTTTTGGAGGGGGAGGGCTATAGTAAGGTAGCTTTCTACAGACTCTTATCCGAAGCTTTCTCCAGCACAGTATCTAGGTGGGGTAGGTTAATCAATTACTTGAGGGGTGTTAGGGGTGTTGAGGTGCGTGGTTTTAGGGTGGAGCTTGACTGGCGTGAGGAATCCTTAACTCTCACCAGAATGCTTAACAATCTTAACCGATTCGGTGAGGAGGCTGAGGGAGGCTTCGTTGTGGTAGCTTTCGATGAAGCGCAGATTCTCAGGTATCTTAGCGGCGGTAAGGGTAGGGTGGATTTCGGGAATATCCTGGCGTACGCTTACGACAACCTACCTAATTTGAGGTTCGTGTTGACCGGGTCTGAGGTAGGTCTCCTGCTAAGTACTCTCAGGTTAGATGATGCTTCAAGCCCCTTATACGGCAGGTACGTTAAGATAGTTAAGCTTGAGAGATTCAGTAAGGAGAAATCTATCGAGTTCCTCGTGAGAGGTTTTGAGGAAGCTGGTATGCGGGTTGGTGACGACATCCTCCAGAAGATTTACGAGAAGGTTGACGGGGTAGTGGGTTGGCTCGCTTACTTCGGTTTCTCAATGATTGAATCACGCAACCCTACCGTGGAGGCGGTGAACGAGGTTGCTGAGAAAGCTTTGAAGCTAGTTAAGGAGGAGTTGGATAAGGTCTTCAGGAGGTCTAGATACTACGCGTACATACTGAAAGCAATATCTCTAGACATAAGCACCTGGTCAGGTATAAAGAGAGCTGTCGAGGCATGGCTTGGCAGACCACTACAAAACGCGCAGATCACGAGACTCATCGAGACTCTCGTGGAGCTTAGCATTGTGGAGAAGAGGAACGGCTACTACGCGATATCAGACCCTCTAATAGCTGAGTATTCTAGGACTCTCTAATCCTACACCCACTCAACTACTTTAATAGGTGACTTCAAGTATAAACATATCTAAACTTACTTATACTCAAAACGCTCAGTTATAATGCTTATATACCTGTTAGATATAATATTATTTGGTGGTGAGAATGTATAAGTATTACCTGGAAAGATTAAGCCCGTTTAAATTTTGGGAAGCAAACACGCTCCTCAACTTGATTAAGGAAGTTTCTAACACATTAAGTAATCTAGCGCGTAAAATCCTGACATCCATAAACCTACTAGAAACCATCGTGAACAGCAAGATCTTGAAAATAGTGGAGGGCAAGCCTGAAGAAAAACAGAGGAAGTTGGTTGAGTACGTGTTCATAGCTCATAAAGTGTTGATAGGGGTTTCCCTAGCTAGAAACCATCGTGAACAGCAAGATCTTGAAAATAGTGGAGGGCAAGCCTGAAGAAAAACAGAGGAAGTTGGTTGAGTACGTGTTCATAGCTCATAAAGTGTTGATAGGGGTTTCCCTAGCTGTTCTATACTTCTTAACCACGTAGGGTTTTTCCGTTTCTAACTAAATAAATTTATTCCCCTCAGAGATTCATTATTGGGGCTTTGAAGTGGTCTTAGTAGTTATTTCTGGTTTGCTCCCATTCAATTCCGGGAAGACTTTCTTCACCCTAGCTCTCGCCGAGTATTTGAGGAAGTCAGGTTATTCCGTAGGTGTTGTGAAGCCTGTTGCGGCTCATTCTTTCTGGGAGCAGTACGAGTATTTCGTAGAGTCCCGCGGTTTAGGTGTTTTGGTTGGTGAGGATGTGGTTAAGTATGTTAGGGCCGGGCTCATCCAAGACATCGACTTACAGAACCCTGTAGACGTTATGACAGCGCCTCACGACTTGATGAAGCACCCGTCACTAGATTCTTACCTCACGTCACTAACCTCTCTAATCGATCAAGCGGTGTTGGTTAGGGTTTCCTCGCTCAAGCAGAGAAACTACTACCTGGTTAGAGAAAACCTTGAGAGGGTGGGTGATCACCTAGCTAACGAGATAAGAGGGTTCGCCAGCGGTTTAGGCAGGGTTGACGAGGTAGATCGTTCATGGCTCTACAACAAGTTAGTGAGTAAGGAAATCGATTCCTTAATAGTGGAATCAGTGAGTTCAGTGATGTCAAGACATGACGTAACCCTCTGCGAGTCTTTCAGTAACGCGTTACTCCCGGCCCTAGGCTTAAGAACCTTAGCAAAGCACGTCATAGTGGTAACCCCGTCTAAAGCACTGGCTTACGGCCCCGAAAAGGTGACCACCTACCTGAACGCGCTAAACCGCCTTAGATCAGAAACCTCTTTCCTAGTCATGCTCTTCAAGCCGGACACCGTATTGAGTATTAAGCCAAGCACTAAGTACGGCGAGATCATCGAGGCTGGAGAGGCTGAGAAGCTGAAGAACCTCATACTCTCCGGCAGGACTTAAACCAAGCCTTTATATTTCACTTAGTAATCTTGTTAAGCGGGGGCTGGCGGTGGAACTCCCTGAAATCCTGCTTCTCTCAGGACTCGCGCTAGTCGTTGGCGGCGTTTCACTACTCCTAGCAGCCTTATTAAGTCGGGGCAAGGACCGTGGGTTGGAGGGCGGCGGCGTCCTGATAATAGGCCCCATACCCATAGTCTTCGGCACCAGCCAGAAAGCGTCGACGATCCTCTTAATACTCGCCATAACCTTAACGTTGATAGTCCTCGCAACTTTTATCTTAGCGAATATTAGGTGATTAACTGTGGCGAACCCCCTGTTAAGACTCGGTATCATAATCCTGTTCGCTGGCCTCGCACTAATCCTCCTCTCCGCGCTACTACAGACCCTGACCTCGGCTAATCAAGGAGGGGTCTCGTCAGGGGTTGCCGGCTGCGTGATACTGCTCTTCATCCCGATATGCTTCGGTTTAGGGGATACCGGGTTCTTGCCGATCATAATAAGCTTATCCCTAATCCTAACACTAGCGCTCATACTCATCAACTTCCTGATCCTGAGGAAGCTTGCCGGTAGCGAGCAAGCCGAGTGAGTCGCCCCTCCGTTTGTTGAGCAGGCCAACCCCTACAACGACTCTTTAATTACTTCTTCAAGTCTTTAAAGGGTGTAATCGTTTGAGTCTCGACCGGAGCACACCTAACGAAATCATAGCTAGGTACGAGAAAGTCTTTTCAAGAGTTCAGAGAACTTCTTACGCGCCCGTCATCGCTGTTAGGGGGAGGAATTCCAGGGTATTCGACGTTAGCGGCAAGCCCTACATAGACTTCACGTCAAGCGCTGCCGTCACGAACCTCGGTTACTGCGATCCCGAGATCGTTAAGGTGATTAAGGAGCAAGCCGAGGAATTAATTCATTTTACCTTCATATACGGCTACAACATACCTGCCCTCCACCTAGCCGAGGAATTGCTGTCTCTGACTGGCTTTAAGGACTGGAGGGTTGTTTTAGGGTTGAGCGGTAGTGACGCTAACGAAGGTGCTTTAATGCTCGCTAAGGGTTTTAGGAGGAACTCGAACGTGTTAGTAAGTCATTTAGGCAGTTTCCACGGCTGCTGCGTGGGGACCACCACGGTCTCAGGAGTGGATCTCTCCGTTAAGGTCGCGGAGGTGGTGGGTCCTTGGCTGAAGAGCGTTAAGGTTCCTTACCCCTACTGCTATAGGTGCCCGCTGGGCCTGAGCCCCGGGTCTTGCAGGATGTCGTGTGTTGAGCGCGTGAAGACCTTAATAGACGACGTAGGTCCTGAAAACGTGGTAGCTCTGATTACCGAGCCTATCCAGGGTGACGGAGGCATAATAGTCCCTCCCGAAAACTACTTCACGCAACTCGAGAAGATTCTGAGAAAGCACGGAATACCCGTGATAGTGGATGAGGTTCAGACAGGTCTGGGCAGGACGGGCAGGTGGTTCGGGTACCAACACTTCAGTTTCAGGCCTGACGTGATAACTCTAGGGAAACCCCTCGGTTCCGGCCTACCGATCTCGGCTATACTCGGCAGGGAGGACATAATGAATTCCCTACCTGACTTCGCATACTCGTTCACGTTAGCCGGCAACCCACTCATAGCGAGGGTGGCTCTAAGAACCATTCAAATAATTAAGGAGAGAGACTTGGTGAGGAGAGCTGAGAGACTCGGCGAGGTCGTTTTAAGTAGGTTGAGGAGGTTACGTGATGAGTGCTCTATAGTGGGTGACGTGAGGGGTAAGGGACTCATGATAGGTCTGGAGCTAGTGAAGGATAAGGAAAGTAAGGTGAGGGGGTTTGAGGAAGCTAAGAAGGTTGTTTGGAGAGCTTACGAGTTAGGATTATTCATCATGTTCTTGTCTGGTAACGTGCTCAGGATACAGCCGCCTCTAACCATAGAGGAGGACGTTCTCGAGGAAGGACTTAACATTCTAGAGAAGTCTATTAAGGACGTTGAGGAGGGCAAGGTAGGTGACGACGTGCTAGCCAGGGTACGTGGTTGGTGAGTCGGGGAACCCTGTTCAAGACCGTACCAACTAACCTCGCTGAATCAAGGATAGTAGGTTGCGGAAGCCGACCAAGCTTAAGCTAGTCTCCATATAAGACTTGTAGAGTCCGTAAGCAGATCTTCTTAAATCGCCCGGCAATCCGCTGAGGAATAGCCTTAAACGAAACTTAAGTAGCGACACATACTTAATCAACGTCAGGTAAAGGAAGAGGTAGGCCCCTAAATCTGCTAAAGCGAGTAAGATTAAGAGTATTTGGTGAGCTATCGAAACGTAATTAAATAGCTTAACCACTATCGAGGCTCCCGTGGGTAAGCCCCCTCCTCAAATAAACCTTAGCGACGTTACCGGACCTCACAACCTCCACTATACCCCTACTCTCCAGCAATTTAATCCTCTCCGATATTATCCTCCTGGAAGCGGTACCCCTAACCCTCCTGACCCTCCTAGTCAGTTCCGAGATGCTTACACCGCTCTCTGAAGAAGCGAGAACCTCTAGTATTGCCTTAGTTATCGGGTCTGATTCCGGAACTCCCTTCAGTAAGATAACTAGTTCCCGAGCTAACTTAACCGCTCTCTGAACAGGGATGGAAAAATAGAGCGTTAGTTCCACAGCCATCGCGTAGGTTGGGTCATTACTTAGCGTGGTAAGCAATTCCTCAAGCCTCTCCAGCTTCCTAACTATATACTCAAGCAGTTCCTCAACTCTCTTCAACGTGTCGTCGGAGGACATTCAAGTCCCTGGGAGAGTTAGTTGAGCGCTGAAGAGCTTACTAGTTACTCTTCCTCTTCTTCCTCCTCCTCTTCCTCCCGATGCCTTATCTTAGGTCTCTCACTCAGTAAGTCCTTCAGGAAACTCATGCTAGGCAATGACTTCAGTTTCTCACTAAGGAATTTCTCAGTCCATTCCTTAGCTGTTTGCTGGTCAACCCCGCTCTCTATCAAAGACTTATAGAACATGCTTACTTCCTTACCTAACTTCTCACCGCTCACGCTCTCGGTCAGCATCTTGACTAAGTCTCCTAAAGGCTCTCTAAGTTCTTTAAGGAATTCCGAGACTGCTTTCAAGACCTCACGTAATTCCTCCACGTCCCTCTCTTCCTTACTCAAGATTCCACCCAAGATATCTAGCGTTAGCTAAAGTAATAACTTTGCTAGGTTCCGTGTGGTCAAGCAGTGAGCAGTTGCTTAAATACATTTTTCAAGAATATAGTGGGTGGGGGTAGGGTTGAGCGCGATCGAGGTCAGGGGGTTGGTCAAGGTCTACGATCACAAGGTTAGAGCTTTAGATGGTGTGAGCCTAGATGTGGAGGAGGGGACGGTCCACGCTTTACTAGGTCCTAACGGCGCCGGCAAGACCACCTTAATAAGGGTCATAACCACCCAGCTAAGACCTAACGAGGGTTCCGCAAAGGTTTTCGGTTACGACGTTGTCAAGAACTCCTCTAAGGTTAGGGAATTGATCGGTTACGTACCTCAGGAAGTATCGCTTTGGAGCGATTTGAGCGGTTACGAGAACATACTCATCTACTCAAAGATATACGGTATTCCTAGAGAGTTAAGAAGTAGGAAAATCGAGGAATTGCTTGATTTCATGGAGTTGAGTGAGGCCTCCAGAAGACTCGTAAGAACTTATTCCGGGGGGATGATAAGGAGGCTTGAGATCGCTATCGCCTTAATGCGTAGTCCTAAGCTCTTAATTCTTGACGAGCCGACGATAGGTCTTGACCCGGGAGCGCGTAGCTTAGTTTGGGATAAAATAAGTGAGTTCAGGAGAGAGAATGGCGTGACGGTCTTCTTCGCAACCCATTACATGGACGAGGCAGACAAGTACGCTGATTACGTGACCCTCCTTAACCAGGGGAGGGTGGTGGCTCACGGAACCCCCAACGATCTGAAGAAGCACGTCAAGGGTAATAAGGTTCTCGTGTTTTTCAAGGGATCCGTAGATAACTCGAGACTGAGTGAGATCGTCTCAGGAATTCCTGGGGTAAGTATCTCCAACCTCGGCAACGACCACGTGGAGTTAGTTGTTGACGACATACCTACTAAGCTCCCTAAAATACTTGAGGAAGTCTTCGTTAAAGGCTACTCAGTCTCTGAGGTGGAGGTTAGGGAAGCGTCGTTAGACGAGGTCTTCATAAAGCTCACTGGCAGGAGGATCACCGAGGAGTCTGGCAGGATAAAGGAAGTAGTGAGTATGAGGAAGATGATTAGGAGGGGTGGGTAATGCGTTCCATGAAATTAGCTTCACTTGCTTCAATGGCTGAGATGGAGTTGAGGAGGCTGAGACACGACCCGTTCGAGATACTTACACGTGCTGTCCAGCCAATACTCTGGATCGCGGTCTTCGGCTCCGTCATGGCTAGGATAAGGGCATTCCAGAACGTAGGGGATTACGTGACCTTCATAACCCCTGGCGTGATACTCCAGTCCTCCACGTTCATATCGCTAGCTTACGGGATAGCGTTAATATTTGAGAGAGAGTCAGGGATACTGAAGAAGCTCCTGACCTCACCCATCCCTAGGAGCTACATAGTCGTGGGGAGGGCTCTGGCAGGGGGTATTAGAGCGTCAACCCAGTACGTCATAGTTTTAGTATCGGCTGTAGCCGTAGGTGCCAGAATAAGCGGTAATCCGCTGAACCTGATTACAGGTTACTTAATACTCGTTCTAGCGTGTATGGGTTTCACAGGACTCTCCATACTCATAGCCTCCCTACTCAGAACACGCGAGAGGTTTATGGGGATAATAGGGGCGATAACCATGCCTCTCTTCTTCGCTAGCAACGCGCTATACCCGATTGAGGTAATGCCTGACGTGATCAAGTACATCTCCTTAGCTAACCCACTCACCTACACGGTGTCAGCGCTGAGGAAGTTGCTCGTGAGTAGCTCGTATGACGTACTCCAGGAAACGCTAATACTGACATGCTTTACAGCACTCTCTCTAGGAGTGGCTATCAAGAGCTTGAGGAGGATTATCGAGTAGTATAGCAAATATAATTACTCTTAACAAGTAAGTTTTGTGGTAGCTGTCATGGGTGTTGTGAGCGAGCCCGCGCAGGTGATACAGCGAGAGTCACTACTCGGTCTCTACAGAGCTTCCGAGTACTTAGTCACGGCTACGGTGCTTGAGAACGTATCGTTTTTCTCACTCTTATGGTGGCTGGTAAGTACCTACCTACGTTTTCTGATGGGTGAGCATGACTTAATAGATTGGAGTAGGGGGCTCCCACTCCTTGTGTTAAGCCCTCAAATGCAGTTAATCATGCTGTGCCTCGCTGCGAGTCTTCTGCTATGGTTGTACGCCGTCTTCGGTGAGATGATTCCCGCTTTAAGGGAGCTCGAGACCCGGGAGGCGGGTTTAAGCACCCCGCTAACGATGGTTACCGTAGGCTTCACGGTAGCATTAACGCTGACAGCTATTCAAATGAGCGTGTCATCCATCATATACTTAATAATAGCAGACCTCACCACATACCTAATCACCTACTTACTAGGTATCGGTATCCTAGTCGCTTACCTACTGGCTTACATAGGGTTCTTCCTAATCTTCGAGAGATTAAGTCGCTTGTTAGGTGATAAGAGATTCGTAACTGTCGGCGTTCTAGTCCTGGTTTCCGCGTTCATATTCTTCTTAGGTCCCGTAGCTTGGTTCATCTCGTTCCGGGCTTTACGCGACTTACTCCGCACTACGGTATAACGTAAAAACTATGTGAGGGGTTGAGTCTCCCTGTGCGTGAACCGAAAAGCTTATTATCCTCTCTGTTTATTTATTGGATAGGGTATCCAATATGGTAAGCCAGAAAATCTACGTCGCGTTGCTCCTGATAGTTCTAGTATTCAGCGTCGTTTCTTTCACAATCAATTACTTAATGATTAATGAAGTCAGGAACATCCTCCTAAAACAAGAACTAGTTTTGAGCAAGGTTCAAGCTAATGTCTCCGAGCTTCAGGGGTCGATCAACTCGCTTTCCGGGAAAACCAACGAGTTAAGTAATCTCGTTAAGAGCTTGCAAGCCAGCTACGAAGAACTCAGCAGTAAATTGAGGGGTGTTAAGTACCCGCTAGTAATTACTGACAGTATTGGAAGAACTGTTTACGTTAAGTATGAGCCTTCTAGGGTGGTCTCAGTAGGTCCTTCACTAACGGAAATCTTGTTTTCTTTAGGTTCCGGTGACAAGATCGTGGGGGTTGATAGGTTTTCTAACTACCCACCCGTTATTAACGAGTTGATTGAGAGAGGGGTTGTTAAGGTCGTGGGTGATGCCTTCACGTTGAACGTGGAGTTAATAGCTAGCCTCAGGCCTGACGTAGTCTTCCTAACTTACTCGGCTCAGATAGAGAAGTACGTTAAGACCCTAACCGATCTGGGGATCTGTGTCTACGTCGTTAAGGTTGAGGATTTCGGGGATGTGTATAACGCCGTGATGTCTTTAGGGATCATCATGAATAAGGCTGACTCAGCGCTAGAGTTGCTGAGTAATATCACTGGCAGGGTCATGAATACGTACACGAGAGTAATCAACTACCTCAACACTACCGGAACTCCTAGAGTTAGCGTGTATTGGGAGATATTCCCCGATTACTGGACTCTAGGAGGGAACACCTTCCAGAACAGCATGATAGTGTATGCTGGAGGGGAGAATATCTTCGGGAACACTAGCCTCTCCTGGTTCGTAGCCAGCCCGGAATCAATCATCGACTTAAACCCCTCAGTCATCCTCTTAAGCTATAATTACGGGATGTTCGGCACCCCCCAAGACTTGATAGGAATGATTGCTTCAAGACCTGGCTGGAGCAATATTACGGCCGTCAGGGAGGGGAGGGTGTACGTGTTGGGCGGCGTGATTGAGGACATAGTTTCGCGTCCCGGTCCTAGACTAGGGGTAGCTGTCGAGGTCTTGGCTAGAATACTCTATCCCGGAGTTTACAACATAACTCAGGTCCCGAGCTTTATCGATGAGAACGTAGTTAGTGGGTGGGGGGTACCGCTAGGGTAGTCAGCGTTGTGTCCGCTCATGAGTAGCCTAGAAATATTTGTTTTATGGAGGAAAAGAAGATTCCTCACAACACTGACGTTATCTGCTCTCATCCTAGCGATCCTGTTCTTCACCCACTTAAGCTTAGGCTACAGCGTGATGAACCCCTTAAACGTCTTACTCTCTGGTACCACGCAGTTAATCACAGGTAGTTTAGGTATTGAAGGCTACAGAGTTTTGAGAGCGTTGACGGCGGTCGTTGTCGGAGCTACCCTAGCTCTCTCAGGATACTTAATGCAGTTAAGTACTAAGAACCCTCTCGCCGACCCCTACATACTCGGGGTCTCATCGGGAGCTTTATTCGCTGTCTCCCTAACACTGTCTATCTCAGGCTACGTACTACACCCCCTCATGATCGGGGTTAGAACTATCACCGCTTTCTTAGGCGGGTTGATCGCTTACTTAGCGACGCTATTCATAGCTTCTAAGGCTGGCATGAGCCCCACGTCCTTGGTGTTAGCGGGGGTCGCTGTCGGCACCTTCTTCTACTCCGCCTCACTCCTACCGCAATACTTTATCTCACGCGACATACACAAGTTGATTGCCTGGAGTATGGGGTCGTTCGTAAGCCCCTCCGCCGACGCCTTAATCTTGATGATTTCCGCGTTACTCTTAACGATGTCCTACGCGTTTTACGTGAGACACCCGCTCAACAACCTTCAAGTAAGTGATGACTTCGTTAAGCAGCTGGGGTGGGACCCGGCTAGGTTGAGGAGATACTCTACATTACTAGCTTCCTTAATAACCTCGTTCACGGTCGCTTGGTTCGGTGTGATAGGCTTCGTCGGCTTAGCCGCGCCGCACATATCTAGGAGGATTCTCAAGTCTAGCGAACTCGTTTTCGTCCTGCCTACGTCCATCATCTTAGGCTCAGCCCTACTCACGGCATCAGACCTCCTTAGCAAGGTGTTGGTGGCCGGTGTTGAGATACCTGTTAACGTCATCGCGTCAATGATCGGCGCGCCCGTGTTAGCTCTAGCCATAGTGGAGTTGAGGAAGTATGGTTATTGAGGCAGTCAAGCTGAGTGTTTCCTACGATAACACTCAAGTCATTAAGGAAGCTAGTTTCACACTCGCCGAGGGTGTTGTGGCTGTGGTAGGACCTAACGGTGCTGGCAAGACGACATTACTTAAAGCTATCTCAGGCTTAGTTAGTTACGCGGGCTCTCTGAAGATAATGAACAAAGACTTAAGGGACTTCAGCGCTGAGGAGAGAGCTAGGCTAATCACTTACGTACCGCCTCTGGTTGACGTGATGCCTGACATGAGTGTGGGGGACTTAATACTCAGCGATCCTCTAGTCAGTAAGGAATTGCTTGAGGAGTACATCGAGTTGTTTGAGTTAAGCTCCTTACTCAAGAGGAGGTTGAGTAAGGTGAGTAGCGGTGAGTTAAGCAGGGCTCTACTAGCTAAGGGACTCTCGAAAAACTCGAAGATCGTAGCTCTTGACGAGCCTCTCTCACACATAGATCTGAGATTCCAGCTAATACTACTAAAACACTTAAGAGTCTTAAGTAAGGGAGGGAAGTTAATCCTAGTAGCATCTAACCAGCTAAACCCTCTCTTAAGCTACGTAGACAGAGTAGTAGCTCTAAAGAAGGGGGAGGTGGTCTTCACAGGCGATGTAGCGAGCTTCCTAAGATCTAGCACGCCTGAGAGGATTTACGGGGTTAAGTTTGAGGTTGTTTTCAAGGATGGTTACGTGGACATAATACCTAGAGAACTCGCTTAAGAGAATTACATCTAAAGTTGAGGGATCGATTCTATGCTAAGTCTTCGCTACCTCGTACGTACCGTCTTTGAAGATAGCTATTTTTATTGGTTTGGTTACTCTAGTTCCTTCGATACTCTCTGAAGCGTTTATTCTTATGTGGTCGTATATCGTGGTGAAGTTCCCTCTCAGCTTAACGCCTTTCTCGTCAGCTAACTGAACTAGTTTCTGAGGTATCGTAACTAGGTGTGTTCCCGGCTCTATCACCACCTCACCCGCCTTCATTAAGTCTTTATATACCCTCAGGGTCTCTTCAGCAAGCCTTATCTTCCTTAGAGCACTCCTCTCTATCACCGAGACGTTCTCTCTAGAAGTCTTCATGATCTCCGCTATCTCCCTCTGCGTTCTTCCCTCTACCCTCAGCTTAAGTACCTCGTACTGCTTCTCCGTCAGTAACCCGTACCTCCTCCCCCTACCCATCCCCTTAATCAATCCCCACATACGTTACTTCATTAACGCTTATAACTAGAATTACTCTATCTCTTGTAGTGATTACGTGATGGCATACCGTAGTAGGTGGCTGTATCTGAGGGTGAGGAGCGAGGTTCTAGACTTGCTTATTTCATGGGTTGTCTTAAGCTTTTCTTTCGCTATATTCATGAGTTCAAGTCTTGAGAGACTCCCCCTAAGCATCGCGTACTCTTCAGTAGGTGTTGGGTCGGCGTTCATACCTCACGAATTAGCTCATAGGCAGGTAGCTAAGGCTTACGACCTCGGGGCTAGGTATAGGGCTTGGTACCTGGGTTTACTCGTAACTCTAGCTATAGCCTTAATCAACGCTGTCGTTAAGCTACCTATCCTGTTCGCCGCTCCAGGAGCTGTAGTGATCTACGGTTACTGGGGTCACGTAAACCCGGTCGCTGAGTTGAGGGTGGCTGAGTCAGGCCCTCTAACCAACATAGCTGTGGGGATCGCTACGTGGGTAATACTCCTAGCTACCCAGCCAACACCCATACTCACCGACGTGCTATACTACGTCATGAGGATTAATTCATGGATAGCTTTCTTCAACCTCCTGCCCCTACCACCCCTAGACGGCTTCAGAATACTTAGGAGATCCCCTGTAGAGTGGGTCTTGATGTTCGTAGTCAGCATGGTGATCTTGAGGTTAGTTATTTAAAGCAATCATAACCCGAAAACGCTGAAGATATGAGGAGCTGACCAACTCCCTAAGCATCCCGCATTATCCGAGGATCTCCCCCGGGGCGGGGCCCGTCAGCCTAGCACGGACATCCACTCCATTATGCCGTTCTTAATCATCTCGAAAGCCATGGCAGCTATTATTATTGACATGAACCTGCCGAGCCCTCTCACGAAAGACTTGCTCAACTTGCTCACCATATGTGATGAGTACTTAAGCATTAACGCGGCTGTCGTTACAGCTAGTAGGGACGCGGTGAGTACTGCTACGCAACCCTCCAGAGTGTTATTCTCCGTCACTAAGAGGATTATAGTCGTCATAGTCCCAGGACCTACGAGCAGAGGTGTTGCGACAGGGGTTCAGCTCTCTGTGGTCATTGCCTCATTTTTGTTCCCCTGCATCCCGCTCGGGGCTTCATCGGGCTTGGGGGCGTTCGGGGCCACCCCGGAGACCCCACATCTTGAGTATTTAGACACGTACTTCTCGTAGATGTTTATTGTTGCGGTAACGTCTCTATCTCCTATGAAACCACACTTCCTACATCTCAGCACCCTATACCCGTATTCAACTAGTTTTCCACCGCACCTAGGGCATTTCGATGATGTTCCTCTAGGATCTATTTTAGCAACTTGTAGGTTTCTCTCCATAGCCTCGTACTCTACGCAGAACTGTATCCTACGGTAGAACCACAGCCCCAGCCTCTTATTGAACCTCCTACCCTTCTTATTGTTTTCTTTTAGTTTCTCTAGGTCTTCGAGGATTATTACTGAGCCATGTTTAGATGCTAGCTTAGCTATTGTGTTTCCTGTTTTGTGTGCGTAATCCCATGAGATATTCTTTATTCTCTCTCCATGCTTCTCAATAGCTCTCCTAACGCTTTTGATGAACCTCCACGACTTTGGGTACTTCCTCTGAATTCTCTCGACCCATATTTTGTGAGTCAGTATCTTTTTGTGAGGTGTTTTAAGCTTTTTCAACCTCACCCTCCTACCGTCGAGTGTGTATATCGCTAACGTTACGTTATCGAAGTTTAAGTCTATAGCCATTACCGTTCTAGGCTCCAGCGGTCTAACGGCTCTCTTGAAATATATTGATACCCAGAACTCATTGTCCTCGTACTTCACAACTAACTCATAATTACTCCAACTCCTAAATTTCTCAACCCTCTCCCTTGAAGCTATAAGCTTTAACCTAGCCTCGTAGTCGTTGTGTAGTTTCAGTGTTAGTGTCATGTTGTCTAAGTCTAGTTTATAGTCGTACTTGTCTATCCTAGCACTTAGTTTTCTGAGTACTGGCTTCCTACCACTATTACCCTTAGCTGAATCCATCAAACTCTTGGCGTTTACGTATATCTCCTTAGCGTGGTGCGCTCTAAACCCTAGTCTCATCAAATCGCTGTAAAATAGTCTGTGCAACTTCTTCCAAGAAAGCTTTTCATCAATATCCCAAATTCTATCTACGATTATTTGGACTGCATCACGGTATAGCCTCAGAAACTCTAATAGATAGTCACAGCCACCCTCGGGGAGAGCCCTAACCTTAAGAGCCTCATTAACAACGAGCTCTTCACCCCTCATAGAGTAGCTCACCAACATATACACTTGCTTTAAAGTTTATAAGTGTTTTGTCGGTATTCAGTGTTGGTGACAAATAATGGCTAAATTCATATATGCGGAGTGCTCCGTGATAAAGTATAGGGGTGGGACAGTAGTCCTATACCCACTAGCGAAATATCAACCCGAAGTAAAACCGCTACATAGCAGAAGAGTGCATGTAATAATAATAGCAGAAGAATAACATCAAAACACATAAACCAATATGAAAGTCAAAACAGTTTCACGACGGCATTACAGCTATTTCTTCAGGATCTAGCTTCTTGGACCTGGGGGCCTCCCCAAGCACGTCGAACGCTAATACTAAGAGTATCGCGCCGCCACCAACCCTGAGTGAGGCTAGCGAGATACCGAAGAAGTTGAGGATCCATATACCGAACAAAGTGAATACAGCGACCATGACGCACATAGCTATGAAAGCCTTCCTGACAATCTCATCCTTCCTCCTAGGATCAAACCCCTCAGTTAACGTAATGAATACAGGTACGGCAGCGAATGGGTCGAGAATAGCTAAAATCTTGACATACATCACGAGCGTCGTGAAAACCCATTCCCACACGTGAGACACCGAAGAAAAGACTATGGACTTCCATAATAAACCTTCATGAAAACCAAAGCAATTTCACGACGGCTTCAGTCACTTTATCACGGGCCTCGCCCAATTCCCGAACTTTACCCAAGCTATGCTTCCTAAACCCCCTACGAAGTTACTTAACGCCATGGCGACCCACACACCGTAAGATTGTAGGCCGACCACGTAAGCTAGTAGGTATCCTAAACCTATCCTGAACCCCCACAACCTGATCATACCTAGTATCGTGGGCACCGTTGTGTGGCCTGACCCCCTACCTACGGACATCCCGACGAAGAATAGGGTGAAGAAGGGTAGGCTGAACACGAAAATCTCAAGAAATCTTAAAGCCTCGCTAAAAATCTCCGCGTCGGAAGTGAATACCGAGATTAGCTGACTCCTCACAGAGAAAACTATTAAAGCGCCCAGAGCTGTGAGCGTGCTTATCGTTAGTGACGCTTTATAGGCTATCTCGCGAGACCTGCTAGTGTTGCCGGCGCCTAAATTCTGCCCGATCATTATAGCTACCGGCATAGTCAGACCCCACATGACCGCGTCAGCTATATCCATCACTATGAATCCTATGGCGAAAGCCGCCGCCACCACCACACCAAACGAGTTCACCAACGCGTTTTGAAGCATGAAAGCCAAGCTATTAGAGGCTTGGAACACGAACACCGGACCCCCTATACGGATATTCCTCAACACCCACAACTTATCAATATTCTTCGTGAGGAATATCCTCAAGTCAGGAAACCTACGTTTAGTTAAGTAGATTAGTGTGGCCACGCCGCCAAGTCTTGACAGGACGGTAGCTAATGCAGCGCCTGCAGCCCCCATCCTAGGGAACGGTGGTATACCTAGTATTAGGAAGGGATCCCAGATAATATTTAGGAGTGCTGAAAAACCTCCTACTACGGCCGGGGTCCTAGTATCACCTACTGACTGAAGTATCGTGGAGTAAGTTGTTGAGAGCCCTGAAAGCATTAAATCAATTGATATGATACCTGAGTAACTCATTACGTCATCAAATATCTCCGGCGGCGTCATGATCACGTAATGGAATACCACTGAAGACACCCACTCTCATAGCACCGCTATATTCCTTAGAAATATAATTTATACGCTTATAAGCTACCGTCCCTCGGCAAGCATAACAGGTGACTCGGGGGGAAACGTCTCATTTAGGCCCTCACCACCTAGATGTTTTAATAGTCTTGAAATAATGATTATTTGTGGTGGTTTAGTATTGGTTAAGATTCTCCTCTTGAGGAGTAAGGAATTAGAAGAGTTGCTGAGCCCTGAGTCTTTAATACCTGAGATCGAGAACGCGTTCGTCAGGTACTCTAAGAACGAGACCGTAACGCCGCCTAGGACTGTCATGTGGGTTGAGGGTAATTGGTGGGGGGTAATGCAGTCTTACGTACCGGGCTACGGGGTTGGTGTGAAGACTGTCAGCTTAATACCTCAAAACCCTAGTAGGGGCTTGCCGACCATCCAGGCTTTAGTGACTTTATTCGATGGGTTGAGTGGGTCCCCTCTCGCCGTTATGGAAGGCGGTGTTTTGACTGCTTTAAGAACGGGGGCTGCTAGTGCTGTCTCAGCTAAGTATTTAGCTCCTAGGGATGTGGGCCCTATAGGAATAATTGGGACGGGATATCAAGCAAGATATCAACTAAGGTTTGTGTCATCCGTTTATAAGACTGAGGACGTCGTGATCTACGATGTGAGACCTGATCAAATGAGGTTGTTTAGAGCTTGGGCGGAGAGCGCGGGCTTCAAAGTTTTCGAGGCTGCCTCAAGTGAGGAGCTAGTTAAGAAATGTAAGATAGTGATAGAGGCTTCAACCACTAAGGAGCCCGTGATCCTAGGTAAATGGCTGGGTAAGGGCCAGCATGTAATAAGTATAGGTGCTCACGCAAGAGATTACAGAGCTCTAGATGATGAAGCGATAACTAAGTTCGGTAAGATAGTTGTTGATTCCAGGAAAGCGGTGCTTGAGGAGACGGGTGATGTAAGAATCCCGCTCGAGAAAGGCTTGATTAAGCAGGAAGATATCGCTGAGTTAGGAGAGGTTGCTGCCGGACTCAGAAAAGGTAGGGAGGGTGATGAGTTAACACTCTTTAAGAGTGTGGGTCTAGCAATACAGGACGCCGCCGCAGCAGCGCTTGCTTACAGACTCGCTAGGAGTAGAGGGTTGGGTATTGAGGTAGAGCTTTAAACCAGTTTTTCAGCGAAATCCTGGCTGAAACGGTCCCCACACCATAGGGTGTGGGAGTTAGCTACTTCATTAATTCCTCTAATACTTTACGTAGGCGGTATAATCTCTCTACCAACTCGTCAGGTAGTTTAGGGAGTCCTCCCTTATCACGTATTCCTTTATACGCTTCCAGAAACTCTGCAAGTATTCCTGCAGATTTCGTGGCGTGAGGCAGTGTTTCCCTAACGAAGCACTCGAGACCTGCGCTAGTTATCTCATACTGTAATCTCCTGGAATCACTACTACTCTTCCTGATAAGGCCTTCGTTAACCATCTCGTTCAGTGTTCTGTATAAGGTCCCGATTGAAGGCTTCCACACGGACTGCGTTACGTATATTATCCTCTTATAAATTCCGTAACCGTGAAGTCGAGGATTAGTAGCTAGGACTGCTAAAACCAGATGCCTGAGTACCTGCGTTCTCCTCCTCTTAACCAAGTCACACCCTCTCTACATTAAATAATTCACGAAACCGGTATTTATCTATCATTTTCTAGGGTTAGGGAGGTTACGTTCAATAATTTTCTAGGGGAGGTCGGGTAAGCCTCAACTACTCTAATCTGCCGACCTCCAGGTATTAAGTTCATTAACTTCCTAGATAGCTTTACGCTCGTGTATATCGTGTGATCTCTCTTGAATGCAAGACCTGATAAAACCAGGTGATCTACTTGTTGATTATTCTCGTAAGGCGCTTCAACAAACTTAACTAATCCCTCCCTGCCTAAGATCTCGTAAGGTAATCTCGTCCTCTTAAATCTCTTTATGAGCCTCCTCCTATACTGGTATTTGTCCTTGAATTTCGCGGGGCAGTAGTGCACGTTTATCGGGAGGCCCTCCTCCAGCACCCAGTTCATGATCTGTAAAGCCACTTCCCTAGAACCCTGAACCGTGAGTCCGTCAGCATTCACTCTAAAACCCCTGCTCAAGATCCCGGCGTAGTTAGACTCGCTAACCTCCATCTCGTTTAAATTTATGAATCGAACGCCGAGTCTATAACCTCCCTCAACGAGTCCCCTCATCTTGCTGAAATCAGGTAGTACCGGGTTCTCTATGCCCGTATCAAAACCGTAACTCAGCGCGATCTTCAAAGCGTTCCACGAGTGAGGCCCTGTCACATGTATTCTCAGCTCGTCAAGCCCCGCATTACTTAGCTTATCTAGGTGCTCTAACCTAAGATTTCTTCCCGTGGTATACATATGTACGTGGAAACCCTCCCCGAAAACCTCCTTCAGGTTCTTCACGACCTCAACCACGCTATCTATGGCGAGGAGAGGGTCCCCGCCAGTTATGCCCACGCCCCTAGACCCGGAAGCCAAGACCTCCAAAACAACGTCTTTCACATCCCTTACAAAGACTTCGTTGATGTATGAGGCTCTCTTCCCTCTCCTGAGCTCTGATATAGGGCAGTAAAAACATCCCTCACCACATACTCCTGTAGCGAAGAAAACACTTTTCAAGCCCTTAATACATAAACTACATCCTTCCGGCAACCTACCTATCCAACAGCCTAAATCATCGCATTTACCGGTGTCCAGTACGCGACTCATTAACTAACCCTTACGTCCAGCTTAAATAACGAGAAAGACTCCGTCCGCTAGTTTCACGGCACTAGACACGTCGGCAGGGGCTCCGACGACTACTGACTTAATCTTATGCAGGTCTTTGATGTCGTGCGCTATCGCTTTGTACTCCTCTGAGAGGTAGAGCGTCCCGTCCAGCGGTTCAGCGAACGATATATTCCGTTCTTTCTTATACTTCCATATAGCTGAGTTAGCCGTTATTAAGTACTCTATCAACTTCTCGTCACCGCCTAAGTCTCTTAGATCTTCCTCGGTCACCACGGCCTTCCTCAACCCGTCGCTGGAGTACATGTTCCTCCACAAGTAGTCCGTAACGAAAGGCATTATGGGGTATAGGGTCTTCAGTATTAGTTTAAACACTCTGTGTAGGACGTACCTAGCCCCGTTCACGTACTTCATGTCGTAATCGCCTAACCCGTAAGCTCTCGACTTAACCGTCTCAAGATAATTTGACGCGAAAACGTCCCAAGCCAGGGCGTAGAGCTCGCTTATCGGCCTGAAAACGTCGAGCTCCTCGTAATACTTGAGAACCCTCCTAATTACTGAGACCGCGTACTTAAGCATCGCTCTATCCACGTCCTTCAAGACGGAATCCTTCAATGAGGGTTCATCAAAGAACGAGATGAACCTGCCTATATTGACTAACTTAGTCGCGAAAGCCAGCCCACTCCTAACCACGTCCTCCGACCACCTATAATCGCTGCCTAACATACCGGAGATTGCGGCCCAATACCTAAACGCGTCAGCACCGTACTTCTCGACGTACGGCATAGGCGGGACTATGTTGCCGAGGGATTTATGCATCGCCCTACCCTTAGGATCTAGACCCATGCCGGAAATCCTGACCCACTTAAACGGCGGCTTCCCCGTGAGTAGCCAGACACGTAGGGTCGAGTAGTAGAGCCAAGTCCTTATTATGTCGTAGCCTTGAGGTCTGAGAGCGTGTTCCAGCGCTTTAAGAGCAGCCTCCTTGTTATCGAGCCATCTGGTCACGTATAAAACGCTGATCGACGAGTCGAACCACGTGTCGAACGTTCTCGTCTCGCCAACCAGCTCCTCCCTCGGCGCACCACAGTTAGGACATTTCTCATAGGGTGGCGGGTCTATCCAAGGCCTCACATACTCGCCGTACTTACCTAATATTATGTGGCCGCACCTCCTGCACCTCCATATAGGTATTTCAGTCCCGTAGAACCTGGTCCTGGAGATAGGCCAGTCCATCTTTAATGAAGCTACCCAAGCATCAAACTTTACCTTATGCTCGGCGGGCTTGAAGTCCATCATGTTACCTACTCTGAGCACGTCCTCCTTAAAATCTAGTTGCTTCAAGAAAAACTCCTTAACGTGGATGTACTCTACCGGCGTCTTACACCTCCAGCAGACAGGGACCTCATGCCTTAAGTCCTCCTCCTTAACCAGGAAGTTATTCCTACGCAGCTCCTCCACTATGACTTTCCTAGCCTCCCTAACACTTAACCCCTTAAGAAATCCTGAGTTCTCGTTCATTGTGCCGTCCTGGTTGATGAGTATCTTAGGAGTAAGACCCTGCTCCTTAAAGAACCATATGTCCCTGGTATCCCCGTAAGAACACATCATAGCTAAGCCGGTCCCGAACTCCGGGTTCGCGTACGTGCTAGGCATTATGGGTATTAAGTTATTGTATAGAGGTACTAACGCGTGCTTCCCCTCAAGATACCTATACCTCTCGTCGCTAGGGTGGTAAATAACGGCGCCACAACCGTTAAGTAACTCAGGCCTGGTAGTCGCTATCACCACGTCCTCGTTAGTCTCCGCAACCCTGAACTTTATGTAGTATAGCTTACCCTCCTCTTCCTTCGTCTCTATCTCTGCTTCAGCGAGCGAGGTCCTGCACCTAGGACACCACATGACGGGTCTCTCAGCCTCGTATATGAGGCCCCTACCCCACAAATCTATGAAGGTTGCTTGAGTAAGCCTCCTATACTTAGGGGAGTCAGTCCCTTCAGTCCAGTAATGGTATGAGCACCCCAGCCTTTTCCACACCCTAACCAAGGAAGCCTCATACTCATCTAAAACCCCCTTAACCAGCTCAAGAAATCTAAGCCTACCCTCAGGAGTATTAGCTATCTCGTGCGCTGAGATACCGTAACGCTTCTCTACAGCTACCTCAGCAGGTAAACCGTTCCTGTCAGCGTAGAAAGGTAGCAGGACCTTATACCCAATCAACCTCAGCGCGCGAGCAACCATGTCAATCTGAGCGTAGTGAGCTGCTTGACCAACACCCCACTCCCCAGAAGGGTATGGGGGCGGCGTGTCCACGACCACGTACTTCTCATCACTTAGAAAATCTATTGAAGGCTCTTCAAACCCTTCCTCCTCCCACTTCTTAAGCAACTCCTCCTCGATGGAGGGGCCCCACCTCTTAATCTTTATTCTCGGCTCTAACGCCACGTAACCACCTATACCATTTAATACGCTAAATTTATTAATCTTTAACACGCACGTAGACTAGCACGCTTAAGTCACTCACTTAACTCACGCGTGGACAGCGTGCCCGAAAGCTTTATTTATGTTGATAAAATATTTATTGGGATAAATATGTCGGTCAAGGTAGTGTTGCTAGGTGCTGGGTACGTCGCCGCCCACCTAGCCACAGGCCTGGAAAGACTTAAGAAGGGTTTAGTCGAGCCTTACGGGATACCTCTAGCTAGGTACGAGCTCCCGTACAAGCTTAACGACATAGAGATAGTGGGGGTTTACGACGTTGACGAGAGCAAGGTTGGTAAGACCCTGTACGATATAGCTAAGGAAGTCATGGGTAACGACTACCCAGTACCTGAAGAACTCAGGAAAATAGTTGTTAGGAGAGGGATAAGGAGGAAGTCTACGGAAGGACTTGACCTGAAAGCGAAGGGGTTAGACGACTTAATGAGCTACGAGAAAAGCCTGAAAACGTTGTTGGGTGAGTGGCTGGAGTTAAGGCCTGACGTGATAGTCAACATAATAACTACGGAGTACGGTGAGGAATACCCCGACAAGAACGTGGCTCTTGACAAGATCTTGAGCGGCGACATACCGGCCACGCATTCATACGCTTACGTGGCCTCAACGTACGCTAAGACTGTTGGCGGCGTAGCTTTCGTTAACGCGATACCGACGCCTGTAGCGAACAATCCAGGACTGCTTAAACTTCTCGAAGAATCGGGTGTTGTGGTATTCGGTGATGACGGGGCTACGGGGGCAACACCCTTAACGGCTGATTTAATAGAGCATCTGACTGAGAGGAACAGGCTTATAGAGTTCATAGTACAGTTCAACATAGGAGGTAACACAGACTTCTACGCTCTCACAAGAGAGGATAGAAACCACATGAAGGAACTCACTAAGACCAGCATGATAAAGGATATCACTGGCTACGAAGTCCCCGCATTCATAAAGCCTACCGGCTACCTAGAACCCCTCGGAGATAAGAAGTATGTCGCCATGCACATAGAGTACATAAGCTTCAACGGCTTCAGAGACTCCATATACATAAACGCTAGAATAAACGACTCACCAGCCTTAGCAGGCATTTTATGCGATTTAGTGAGATTAGGTAAGATATCCTTAGATAGAGGGTGGAGAGGAACGGTCTACGAAGTCAACGCATTCTACATGAAGAGACCGGGGCCTCGCGGAGCCCCCAACATAGCTAAGAATAAAGCGTATCAACTATTACTCAGTAAGTTCGGGTTGACGCATTAAACCCCGGAACTCTTTGAGAACGTAGAACCCTCTTAAAAAGGGATGGGAAGGGTTAGGGGTTTCCTCACGTTAAAATTTATTTAATCATATCAAAAAATATTTCGGGTCTCGTTAATGAGGGGCGTTCTAGTAGTTCATGCGGGGGCCGGAACTTGGAGGAACGTTGATGAGGAGATCATAAGGAAGGTGTTGTCTGACGCGCTTAAGAGGGGGGCAGACGTTTTGGAAAGCGGGGGTTCCGCTCTTGACGCGGTTGTGGAAGCGACAATCTCGTTAGAGGATTCGGGCGTTCTGAACGCAGGGCTTGGTTCGGTGCCTGACTTAACTGGTAAGGTTTCAATGGATGCCGGCGTTATGGATGGCTGGAGTAGTCGTGCGGGGGCGGTTGCCGCGGTCACGTACCCTAAGAATCCGGTGCTTTTGGCTCGCAAGGTTCTGGAGCTAACGGATCACGTATTGTTGGCCGGTAGCGCTGCTGATGAATTAGCGGCTAGGCTAGGTCTCCCTAAGCATCCAGGACCTTCTGAGAGGGTTAGGAAGCGGTATGAGGAAGTACTTAAGAAAGCTTCTTCAGGTGACGCGGTATTCAGGAAAAGTTTTGAGTTAGCTAAGAAGCTAGGGTATCTCGATACTGTGGGAGCGGTCGCGCTAGACAGGGAAGGCAAGCTAGCGGCGGCCGTATCAACTGGAGGAGTGATTTTGAAGTTTCCAGGGCGTGTAGGGGATTCCGCGATCCCCGGGGCCGGGTTCTTCGCTAACAAACACGGTGCTGCAGTAGCTACCGGGATAGGTGAGACGATAATGATGAGCATGCTCTCGCTCAAGGTAGTAAACCTAATTAGTGAGGGGTACCTAGCCGATACCGCGGCACGCCTAGCCATCCAATACCACACTTCCGCACACGGTAGAGACACTGCCGGACTCATAGTACTTGATTACAGGGGCAACGCTTACGGCGCTTACAATACTCAGGCTATGCCGTGGGGTTACGTAGAGATAGGGGAAGGGGAACCCGTTATTTCAGGGTTTAAGAAGTCTTAAGTTTCTCGAGGTCTTCCCAGTCTTTATGATTTTTAAGGCTTCATCACGTAACCCGCTGTCCGCGCTTAACTGACCCCTAGTAGTTAGGGTGACCATACTTAAGGGTTCCTCCACCCCACGCACTAACGCGCAGGTATGTATTGCCTCAATCATTACGAGGAGTCCCTTAGTCTTGAGTTTCGTGAATAAGTAATCAGCTAGCTCCTCAGTAAGTCTCTCCTGGAGTTGTAACCTCCTGGCAAACACGTTAACTACCCTGGCAAACTTACTTAACCCGAACACCTCATCGCTCGGCACGTAAACCACGTAAGCATACCCGTAAAACGGGAGTAAGTGATGCTCGCAAACAGACCTAACAGGTATGTTAAGAACCGCGACAAGCCTGTTAGTGCTTACGTAGTTAGCTGAATTCACGTAGAAATACTTTAGGTGTTCGTCCGGGTCTCTCCCATACCCTGAAGCAAGTTCCTCAAGCCACATCCTAGCCACCCGCTCCGGCGTCTCCCTAAGCTCAGGTCTGTCAGGATCATCCCCTATAAGCTTTATGAATTCCCTCACAACACTCTTGAGTCTATCAAGCTTATTACCCAAATCCTCGCTACTCACCATACTCAAAACTCATCTCCTGAGCACGTAGCTTAAACTCAACAACTAAATCCACTCTATGATCACGCAACGATTTTTTAACCTCGTCAACCCTCCTACTCAAAGACACCATATCCTCATCAGGGCTTACTAAGACCGTCGCCACGCCTTGGTAATGCGTTCCGTCAACGTTTCTTAAGCGTAAACTACCTAAACTCAGGTTGTTCTTACTAAACTCCTCTCTAATAGTTCTCGCCACGTCTGGTGAGGGAGCTCTATCACCTACGTACTCCATAACCTCGGAGAAGACGTCCCTCAACTCGTAGAAAATATATAGTGTGAGGAATAGAGCGCCGGCGTAATCTATTAAGTAGCTGAGTAGGGCTCCGGCAAGGGAAGACGTAATGACTACCACGCCCTCAATCAACTCACTAACCGTGAACTTAGAGTAATGCGTGAACACCCCTCTCAACCTCCTGGAGATCGCTATCGCGATTAAGTAGCATGAGACTCCTAAGAAAGCCATTAAGGGAGCTTCTAATGACACCGTATACTCCCTCAACTCAGCTAACCTAAGCGTTACTATCCCCGCGACGAAGGAGTAAATCATTAAGGTAGATATAGAACCCCCGAAAGCTAGCTTGTAGTGGCCGAAATGATGGTCTTCGTCAGGAGGTTTAAGACTATCCCTCCAATACCTCACAGCCAGCAATAACGCCATTAAATTCGCTACGGAAGTCATGGCATCAACGAAAACAGCCTTAGAACCGTATAGGACGCCGCCTAAGATCTTGAAAACCCCTCCTAAACCTGAGAAGAGGATTGTTAAGGTCAGCATACTCCAGTTATTCAGCGAGTACCCACCCCAGAATAGAGGAAAACTAAAAAACCTTTAAGCTTTTCCAATCCTTAAATTCCTACCTTAAGAGATTTTCTAAGCTCATCAACGATCATGACTGGCACGGAGGTCAGCAACGCTAGGAGGAGGAGTTCCGGAGGCAATCCAGAGGTCTTGAAAACTAACGCGAGTTGCGGCACGTACACCGTGCTCATCAATAAAGCTAGTGAAGCAATTAATGATGGAGTAAGCCACTTATTGAAGGGTCTGAACCAGAAATGAAGAGTTTCGGATCTTGACGCGAGCGCTCTCCCGAACTCGCTCATCCCGAGAGCTATGAAGACTAACGTCCTGGCCAAGCCTATATCTACGTAGGTGCTGAGAGCGAATCTATATATGCCTAGGTTTACGAGCCCTATTAGAGAACCGAGTAACGCGAAATACGCTATCTTCCTGTTAGTCAAGAAAGACGCTTGCTTCTTTCTTGGAGGTCTCCTCATTAAGTCGGGTTCAGGAGGTTCTGTGCTGAGGGCTAGAGCTGGTAGAGCGTCTGTAGTGACGTTTATCCATAATAGCTGCGCCGGGGTTAGAGGTGAGGGGAGCGCGACCAGCTCAGCTGACAGTATAGTCGCTATCTCACCTAAATTAGCGGGTAGTAAGTAGTTTATAGGCTTCTTAAGATTCTCGAATATTATCCTACCTTCCTTAACGGCCGTAGCTATGGTAACGAAATTATCATCCTTGATAACTAGTTTAGACACTTCCTTAGCAACGTCAGTCCCTTTAATACCCATAGCTATCCCCAGATCAGCTTCTTTAAGCGCTAGCGCGTCGTTGACCCCGTCCCCGGTCATGGCGACTACGTGCCCCCTAGCTTGAAGAGCTCTAACAACCCTCCTCTTATGCTCCGGCGTCACCCTAGCCAATATGACGACCTCATCTATCACTCTCTCTAACTCAGCATCACTCATGCTATCTAAGTCCTTGCCCTCAAGCACTAAGCCGTTATCAAGCCCTATTAAACGGCCTACTGCTTCCGCGGTCAGTCTGTGATCGCCTGTTATCATGATTGTTTTTATGCCTGCCCTACGCAACTCTTCCACAGCTTCCTTAACGCCTTCTCTCGGAGGGTCGATGATGCCCATAACCGATAAGAAAGTATATTCCTTCTCTATTTCCTCAACACCTTGCTCAAGGATATCAGACTTTACTAGCTTGTAGGCAACACCGTACGTTCTAAAACCTTGTGACGCTATTGACTCTATGTAGTCGTTTATTTCCTTCCTTAAATCATCGTTAAGCGGCTTGAGGTCGCCGTCGATCACGACATGACTTGAGAGGTTGAGGAGTGTTTCAGGAGCTCCTGAAGACACGACTAGGTACTCGTCATCGCTGAGCTCGTGTATCGTGGTCTTCCTCTTCCTAAACCTATCGAACGGGATGACCTTAACGAGCTTGGTGTTTCTTCTTAAATCCTCAACCCTCTCCTTACCTAAAATCTTGTAAGCGAGTACTAAGGCAGCTCCCTCAGTTGGGGATCCCTTAATCCTCCACACACCGTTATCGTAGAATAAGCTAGCATCTTCAGCGATGTGGGCAACCAGGTACTCAGCTAGTTTCTCAAGCTCCTTACCCACAACCGCTTTATTCTCCGGGTCGTTAACGATCACCTCACCCACAGGCTCGAATCCCTCACCCCCCACCCCGAGCTCCACACCGCTAATCCAGACTTTCTTGACGGTCATCTCACCCTTAGTTATGGTTCCGGTCTTATCTGACGCTACGATATCGCAAGCCCCTAAAGTCTCTATAGCTCCTAACTCCCTCACAATCACGTTCCTCTTCGACATTCTGTAAGCTCCTAAAGCAAGTACTGAAGTAGCTATGGCCGGCAGACCCTCAGGTATGGCCGCCACGGCCAGCGCGACAGCTATGAGGAGTGACTCTATTAAGGGCTCCCTAACCACCAAGTAGGAAATACTGAAAACCAAGGCACTTATACCTAGTATTACGGTCCCGAGCTTCTTACCAAGCCTATCAAGCTCTTCCTCAAGTAAAGTCTTCCTCTCTTTTATCTCACCGAGCTTCACAGCTATCTTACCTAACTCGGTCCTAGACCCGGTCGCTACCACGACCCCCCTACACTTACCGGAGTATATGTAGGTCCCCATGAACAACATGTTAGTTCTTGAGTTAACGCTCGTTTCCTCAGGTAGCACGACCGAGTGGTCTTTCAGAACGGGCTCGGATTCCCCGGTGAGAGGGGACTCATCAACTCTTAAGTTCACGGAGTCTACGAGCCTGATATCCGCGGGGACCTTATCACCCTCGTTAAGGAGGACCACGTCACCCGGCACTAACTCAGTTGAAGGAACTATAACGACGTCCCCGTCCCTAATAACCTTAACCTCAGAAACCACGAGTTTTTTCAGAGCTTCTATAGCTTTCTCAGCTCTGAATTCTTGTAGAAAGCCTGAAACCCCCATGATGAGTACTATGAGGAGTATAGCTAAGGCATCAACAAACTCCCCTAAAAAACCTGAGATCAGCGTAGCTACTAACAAAATCAGTATCAGGAAGTTAGTGAATTGCTTAAGGAATAACTCGACCGGGGACTTAGGTTTGCCTCTTAACTCGTTGAGGCCGTATACGCTGAGCCTCTTCTCAACCTCGCTCGCTGAGAGACCTTCCGGGCTAGTGCCGAGCTCCCTGAAGACCTCCTCAACATCCTTCGAATGCCATGACACCCCGGCTCCCTATCTCTAAGGATTAGACACGCTTAAAAATCACGAACAATATTTAGACTTGAGTGAACGCGTTGAAGGAGACGTTAGTAGATGTGGCTAGGAAGGCCGCCGAGTACCTGACCGAGACTCGCCGCCCCTCCACAGTAATTAAAGTCAACTCATCAGGAGATACTAGCAAGGTCTTTGACTTAGAGTCTGAGGACATAATCTTCGAAGAATTGAGGAAGAGAGTTAAAGACTGCTTTCTCTTCGTGAGTGAGGAGTCTGGAGTGCGTCGGTTCTGTGAGGAGCCTGAGTGGGTTTTCGTGGTGGATCCCGTAGACGGGTCAATGAATTACGACGCTCAAATACCTTGGGTCTCCATATCTATAGCCGCGGCCCCGCTGAGAGACGGGGAGCCGACGATAGGGGACGTCTCGCACGCGGTAGTATACGACGTTTTCCGTAAAGTAGGCTACAGCTATGATTTAAGGGAGGGCGTGACCGTCGGCGGGGTGCCAGCGAGTAGGAGGTCGATGCCCTCAGGGGTCGTGCTAGGATATTTTGAGACGCCTGACTCATACAAGATAATCCCGCGTTACTGGGCTGTAAGAGGTGCGCGCGCTAGCTTAAGATCGCTAGGTAGTGCCGCGCTAGACATAGTGTACGTCGGGCTAGGCAACGCCGAAGCATTCGTTGACACGAGAGCTAAGCTGAGGAACGTTGACGTAGCAGCCGCGTTAAAGATAGCGTCAGTCCTCGGAGCTAAAGCTAAGTTATGTAACGGTCTTAACGCGCTCTCAATACCTCTGAAAGAGGTTGTCAGGATCGAATGCCTTTTGGTAGGGTATGATGAAGATTACTTGAGTAAGCTTAGCAGAGCGTATCTTGAGAGCCAGACTTAAGGGTTGAAAATAAAAAAGCTCCAGGTTTAATTAGGGTCTCCCGCTCCAAACCTAAACTACGGGTTTATAGATTAGCTTCTTCAGAGCTCTTACCCTTAGTTCTCTAGCTACCTCGGCCGTAGTACCCCACACTATAGCTCTAGTCGGGCACATAGACACGCATCCAGGCGTTAAACCCTCAGTCCTTAAAGGATTACATAAGTCACACTTAGTTGCAAATCCAGGCGGTATTATCTCGGGGATGCCGAAGGGGCAAGCCGCTAAGCACGCTGAGCACCCTATACACTTAGAGATATCTACTAAGACCGCGCCGTCCTTGTCTTTATGCATAGCCCCGGTAGGGCAGGCCGTGATGCAGGGTGCTTTAGCGCAGTGGAAACACGATATAGGCTTATTAAGACCGCCCCCTATGTCGTAGAGTTTTATGTAACCACTACCCTCATGTATGAACGAGCACACTTCCTCACAGGTGTAGCAACCTATGCATACGTCATAGTTTATCACTCTATTCATGCCACCATACTTACTGAAGGTTTCTAAATCCACATCACATCACCTTCTTAGCTCTTAAGAAATGATCTAGGTGTGTAGCTGCCTTCAATCCGCTCCCGATCGCTTTACCGACCATTGAAGGACCCGTGACCACGTCCCCGGCCGCGAAAACCTTCTCAACCCCTGTCTGCATCCTCTCATTAACTACTATGGTTCTCCTCTTCGGATCCGCTTTAATACCGTCGCATTCCGTACTCAGCGGCGGGGTCGGTATCTCGCCCACAGCAGCTAAAACCAGATCCGCCTCAATCACGTGCTCTGTTCCGGGCACGGGAACCGGTCTAGGTCTCCCGGTCTCGTCAGGCTCGCCTAACCTCATCTTAACGAACTCCACCCCCACCACCCTATCATTCGAGACCACGACCTTAGTTGGTTGAATAAGCTCCACCCACTTAACACCCTCGGAAACCACCCTACGCACCTCGTACTCGCCTGCAGGAGCTTCCTTAATAGTTCTCCGGTAGGTTAGGTAGACCTCCTTAGCCCCCTTCATTAAGGAGACTTCCGCGGCGTCTATCGCGCTATACCCTCCGCCAACGACGACGACTTTATTACCTACGGGGGGTTTATGCGTTGAGTAGCCTAACTCGTACACCCACCAACTATAGACGTATTCCAGAGCTGAGAAAACACCTTTAGCGTTATCTCCCGGCACGCCCAACCTCCTCGAAGACCATATACCTGTAGTCAATAACAGGGCGTCGTACTCGTCCACGAGCTTCTTCAGATCGATCACGTTACTGACGAATTCGTCCCCCTCATCGTGTCTAGGCTCGCCGCAGAAAACCTTGGTCCTATAGCTAAACTTAACGCCGAAATTCTTTTCAAGGTCTTCAACACCTTCTAAGACGCTGTCCCTAGGTATCCTGTAAGGCGGGATGCCGAACATCATCAAGCCCCCTGCAAGAGGGAGTTTCTCGTAAACGTCTACCTCATAACCTTGACAAACTAAGTAGCCCGTAGCCGCTAAACCGGCCGGACCCCCTCCTACGACGGCTACCTTACCCCTACCCCCCTGACCCTTCTTACACATGAAAGCGAACTTCATTTCCCCATCACCTACTAAATCATTTTGGAAGCATAATTAATTTGACGTAAGAATTCTCAACCCTCTTTCCAGAGAGTTTCTCAACCAACTCTATGTCGCTAACCCTGACCTCCCCTTTCTTGATTAAATGATCTATTATTTGAGCTGGTAACAAGCTCCTAACGTGATCTAGCTCCACGAGATCCACGTCCTCGCACACGGAGTAGGGAGCTACGTGATGCCTCGGAATAACGGCCCCTGAACCGTGTTCAACGCAGTAGTATACCTTAACCTTCAACAGCTGACACCCTCCTATGTTTTGATTTAGGTTGTAGAAGACCTAACAAGACCGCAACCCCGTAAATGATTGCTTCAGGCCTTACCGGGCACCCAGGAACGTAAACAACCCTGTCTACCTCTACCCCGGCATCCTTAAGGATTTTCTCTAGTTGTGGGTACCCCCCTAGTGTTGCGTAGGTATTGAACCATATCCCTCCCCCAACACCGCACGAACCTAGGGCTAGCACGAGTCTAGGTCTCGGCATAGCCTTAACAGCTCTTACTACCTTGCCTATAGTCTTGATGGTTACCGGTCCCGTGAGTAGTATGAGGTCCGCGTGTCTAGGGGAACCCACCAACTTAATACCGAATCTCTCGACGTCGAAGTAAGGTGTTAGGACGTCTAAGACTTCGATATCACACCCGTTACAGCTACCGGTGTTTAGGTGGAATACCCACACACTCCTCTTAAGCTTGGTGAAGACTTCCTCAAGCTTGTTGAGGGCGAACTCAGACATTGTTAGGTCGGGCTTCCCCCCGTCACTCACCGCTAACACCCACCACCTTACTCCCAATCTTGCGAGCGGTTAGCTTCTTCCTGCACTCAGGACATACCGTTAGGAGGTCTTCAGGCACTTTATTATCTATTCTCTTCTCAACCTCCTTAACGAACTTTACTGTAGTGAAGGGCTTGCCGCAAATCCTGCATTTAACGGTGGTGTGTACTACCTCGTCGTAGAGGTCTCCCAATTCCCACGTAGCTAGCTCGAATTCTTTCGATACCGTTATTGCTTTTTGCGGGCACACGTACGCGCACATACCGCAAAAGATGCACCTACCCTCAAAATACTTGAGCACTATCTCGTCGCCCTCATTCCCTATAGTTAGCGCTTTGGGAGGGCATATCCTGGTGCAGGCGCCACACCCCACGCACTTAACCGGGTCTATCTCTATCTTACCTCTGAATTCCGGCGTGACTAGCGGTGATTCGAAAGGATACTTTCTCGTAGCCGTTCCTTCGCGAACAGATATGGAGAGCATCTTAAGGAATTTAACCATTCCCACGAACCCTCCTGGAAATAACTTCTATAGGTAACGTCTTAACACTGCCTGATCTTAAGTTTATGATTACGGCTCTGTCGGTGCATGAGAAGCAAGGATCTATGCTGGCTATAGTTAGCGGCGCGTCAGCTAAGTCAACCCCCTTAAGCATTATAGGGACTGCTTGGAGATTCTGGTAGGTCGGTGCCCTAACCCTCCACCTGTACGGGCCGTAAAGATCTGTTAGAACGACGTGTATGACCTCACCCCTAGGAGCTTCCACCGCGCCAATTCCTAACCTCATGGGTTGAGGTTCCCACCTCTCAGCTTTTATGGGGCCGCCCGGCATCATATCCACGAGTTGCTCGATGATACTTATACTCTCGAAAACCTCGTCTACCCTGACGAGAGTCCTAGCTAAGTTATCGCCTTCTGTGTAGACAGGTACCTTAAAACTAACGTAGTGGTAAGCAGCGTATGTGTAGTCCTTCCTCACATCCCTCGCTATGCCGGAGCCACGAACTGTGGGACCTACTAGGGAGTAAGCCCTTGCCTCACCCCTAGGCAATACACCCGTACCGGTGAGTCTCGCCTTAACCTGCGGCACGCTCATCGCAACATCCACGAGCTCCTTAAACTCCTTCCTCAAGACATTCAAGGTCTCTTTAATCCTAGGTATTTTATCTTTATCGATGTCTTTCTTGACCCCGCCAACCAAGTCTATGCCGTAAGTCTTCCTACTACCCGTTAGTAGCTCCGCTAAAACCATGACCTTCTCCCTGATTCTCCAGGCGTGCATGAAGCCCGTATCATAACCTAGTAGGTGGAGCGCTACGCCGAGCCATAAGAGATGGCTATGTATTCTCTCAACCTCGAGAACTATGGATCTTATGAAGTGAGCTCTCTCAGGCACTTCTATCCCTAACGCGTCCTCCACTGCCTGAACGTAGCTAGTTGAGTGGACGAAACCGCAGATACCGCAAATACGTTCAGCTAGGAACGGGACTTGATCATACTTCATGCTCTCCGCCAGCTTCTCTATACCTCTGTGAACCATGAACCCGACGTATCTCGCGTCAACTACTTTCTCCCCCCTAACATATAACTCGAAGTACTCTGGCTCGTGGAGTGCTGGGTGGTAGGGGCCGACAGGTATTCTCACAACCTCCTCCACGCCTAGCTCTGAAACGCGTGATATTAGCTGGGGTTGATACATCTTCTTCAACTCTTCCACACTAACTTCCTTCCTTAGCGGGTAGAGATTCTCAGGCCAGTCCTCAGGCAAGACCAACCTACTCATCTGCCTGCCGTTAAACTCTATACCTAAGAGGTCGTGTGCTTCCAGCTCATACCAATCAGAAGCTCTGAAGAGATCGCTTATTGTGTCTACCTTAGCACCCTCCGCCACGGGGACCTCGAAAACCAGGTTCGTCCCCTCACTATCTATCCCGAACACGTAGTAAAGCTTAAATAAGCCTTCCCTAGACCTTTCATCTGAAGCCGCTATAGTTCTGAGGTATAGGTCGTGTTCCTTATAGATATTCTCGAGAGCCGTGCGTAAGCACTTAGCCTTAATCACTATCTTAATGACGATGTTCCTCCTACTCAAGTCAAGCACTGAATCCCCGCAAACCTCGAGTATCTTAGATAGTATCGCGCGGCTCCTGTGACCCCTAGACAACTCATCGATTAACTTGCTGTAATCGTGACTCATGTCTTCCTTACCCTCTTATTACTATGTTATTTACGTTTAAATACCAATCCATGTAAAAATCACCAAAACAGTTAAAACAAGTAGGTAGTACATGAATAAGGTTCTCACACCCATGTCTACGCGTGTCCTACCTAAGAGAGTGGCTACCACCCCGTAAGCTAAGTAAACACACGCAGATAGCAGTAGTGTTGCCGGGAAGACAGCCGGTAATGGGGAGAAAACAGCCGTGAACGGGGTTGAGATCGCTACAGCTACTAGGAGCGATAAGACATACCTGGTTAGTAGGTGTGAGTATATGTAGAAGCCGAGTATCTTACCGCTAAACTCGATAATAGTCCCTGAAGCTAGCTCAGGTTCTGCTTCGTGGATATCGAAGGGTAGGCGACCGCTGCTGACGTAGGTAGCTACGACCAAAACAGCTAAGCTCAGCAAGTACGTAGCGAGTGTTAAGATCGAGTAATTGGTTACTAGCCTAAGCCCTAAGAGGATCGATAAAACGCTGCCGACGACTAGCCCGAGTTCGTTAAGTATTGTCAGGAGTATGCTCCTATAACTACCTATTAAAGCGAAGGGGTTGGAGGTCGTCGCTGAAGCCACTAAACCTAGACTATGTGAGGCGGCGACGAGGACTAGGAGCATCGCTAAAACAATGAAGTCTATGCTGGTGGACAGGGTTAGAGCTACGTAAACCACCGCGTAGAGCGATATCAGCGTTATTATCAGGGAGAGCATCACGAGGAAAGCCGCGGATTCACCGCTGAGAGGTATTTTAAGTTCTTTAACGCCTAGCTTGAGTAGGTCGTACCAAGTCTGAAGAAATGTTGGCGGCCCGAACCTACTCTGTATCTTAGCCCGGACCTTCCTCTCAATACCGTCTAGTAGTGGGGGTAGGAAAGCGAGTATGGACGTGAACAGGAGGGAGAGGAGGATTGTTAAGGCTTCCATGCCAGGAACACCATGAGTAGCATTGCGAAAACCACGAGTAGGTTCATGTAGAGTGAGGTGAATGATAACGCGTCCTCAATAGCTGACGTTAAGTCTATTAAATCCTTAACGAACGCTTTATAGTACTTGTAGAGCTTGCTCTCGCCGAAGCTAAAAACCGTGTACGCGCGGCTAGCGAGATCAAGTAATCGGCGTGTGAGGGACTCCTCCCTACCCTCAAAGCTCTGACCCACGTCGTAGTAGAAACTCATCTTAACTGCTGAGGGAACCAGTCTCCTCAAATACTTACGTAGTATGTCGCTGAGTCTACTCATGACCGACGCTGACTCGGAACTCAAGGCAGTACACCACCTAACCAAGACTCTTCTCTAGCGCTCTCCTTAAAGTATGTGTAGGTGTAGTATATGAGTGCCGCCATCATCACCGTAGCTAAACCTAGTGGAGCCACGTAGAGCATGTCGAGCGAAGTCAACCCGATGATCGCTGTGGAGACGTAGATAGGTAGCGTTAACGCGATGTTAAGTATTGAGAGGCTTAACTCAGGGGTTTCAGTGCCTGTGTTCAGCTTAAGTTCCTTAGGTTTGTTGGGTGAGGTAGACCCCCAGTAAACAGTTACGTATCTTAAGCCGTAAGCGACCGCTAGGGCAGCACCTAAAGCCGCGATCATTAGGAGTAACACCGCCGCAGTCACTGACACTTGATATATTGACGCCAGCCCGGCTAGTAAGAGTATCTTACCTAGGAAGCCCAGCGTAGGGGGAGTGCCTATCAGCGAGAGTATGGAGAGAAGAGCTGTTAGGGTAGGCTTGCTAGCTACTCTAGCCACATACCCCAGCTTACTTATGTCTCTGGTATGCGTCATTATCTCAACAGTGCCTGAATTCATGAATAGTGAGGCTTTGAAAACTGCGTGAGCTATAGAGTACGTCAGCGCTGCCGTGAGGAGTAGGTCTACCTTGAAAGCACCGTAAGAAGCCAGCGCTATCGTTATTAAGCTAGTGTTCTCAATAGTGCTGTAAGCCAGGATCCTCTTAATATCTGCTTGTATGAGGGCTTGTAAACCCCCGTATACGACCGTCAGAGACGCGAAAACCAGTAACGCGTAATACACGTACATAGACTCAATAGACGGCAACACCAAGTAAAACCCGTACACACCCATCTTAACCATCACTCCGGACAGGATCGCTGACGCCGGGGCGGGCGCTAGCGAGTGCGCGTCAGGCAACCAGAAATGCAGTGGTGCTACAGCGGCTTTCGCTAGTAAGCCAACAGCTATTATTAAGTGAAGCACTGGATTAACGCCCAGTAAGTAATGACCTAACTCGTTAAGAGGTAATTGAAGAGCTCCGGCGAAACCCAGCCTTATGGCCGCAATCCCGAGTATCGTGAGGAGAGCGATGTCTGCCGGAACCATGGAGACAAGCAGGTACCTAAGCCCGGCCACTAGAGTCCTCCTCTCAACCTCGAAAACTATCGCGAAGAAACCGATTATCTCAGCAAAAAGCCAGAACATCACGAAACTCATTAAATTCTCCGATATGAAGACTAAGTAAACACTTAAAGCGAATAAGTCTATCAATATCGTTAAGTTCCTCCCAGGATACTTGTGATGCTCGTAGTGTACCGTGTACGGTGTTATGAAGAGAGCTACTATCGAAGCTAGCAACGCGAACAAGCCTTTAATAAAGCTTGCTGGCTGGCTAACCAATAATGTTGAGTAGAGTAGCATCACTAGGGGGGAGCAGTACCTTACGGCTAGCGAGATACGTGGATATCTAGACTTAACCGCGTTACCTATGACGTAGAGCGTGAATGAAGCGAATGCGACGACGTAAGGGTATGTCCACGCATCCATCAACTCTCCTCACCCCATACTAATATTTTTGTCTCAGCGTTTAAAAAGGTATAAGTATTTAATCCCATGCATAAAGACCTGCTCGAATTATTTAAATCCATTTAACCACCCCCAAGAATCTTGCTTAATTCACTCACTGAGTTGACGTACTTGCTTAAACCATCAATACTTAGCAAGTCCTCCGCGTGATTCATTAATTCGTTGATTATAGCTCCCTGAGCGATCATGACCCCTAAAACCAGGAGCGATGCAGCTAAGATTAAGAGTATTGACGTCGGGATGAGCAGGCGTTCTCGAGCACCACCCTCCTCAGAACCCCTCCCCACGACCAGCGTGTAGATGACTTTGAAGTAGCCGAGAGCTGAGATTCCTGAGATGATGACTATGGATATGGCGTGTAGGGGTAAGCCGGCGTTCATTAACGCAGTAAACATCACGAACTTGCTGAAGAACCCGGCTAACGGCACAACGCCTAGCAAGCTTAGGAATCCTATGATTATGGGCGCCGTGATTAGGGGGTACTTACTGCCAACTCCCTGCATCTTAGTTAGGTTGGTGGAGCCTACCACTATGGAGAGGGTTCCTAAACCTAGGAAGAGCGTGAACTCGCCGATAGCGTGCGTTATCATGTGGAGTAAGACACCGCTTAAAGCCTCTGCCGAGGCACTTAAGGGTACTCTAGAGATTAGGGCGCCGAAAGAGGCAAATATTATGCCTATGTGACTTATTGTCGAGTAAGTAAGCAATCTCTTCACGTTTTTCTGAGGGAACATGAGTAGGGCTCCTAAATACCCCGTCACCAAGCCCAGGAAACTCAGCACTATCAATATGAGGTCTCTGAAAGCGACCCCCCATAAAGGAAACGCTAACACGGCGCTATATGCCGTGAACAGAGTTATAAAGAGTCTTACAACGCCGTAAGTACCGACTTTATCAACTATGCCCGCGAACAACGCTGAGACCGGGGTCGGTGACTCCGCGTAGGCGCTGGGCATCCAGTAATTGTTGGGGAAAACACCGGCCTCGAAATTAAGTGCCCACAGCATTAGGGCTACCGCTAGAGCAGAGCTTATAAACACGTTACCATAACACCACTCACCAACGCATTTCCCGGACCAGGCCTCCAAATATTTAGAAGCTAGCTGAGGGTCTTGATGAGTCTTAACTATTAAGTCAGCAATATTCACCGTCCCGAAAGACGCGTAGATAAAGATGACGCCGAAGAAGAATAGCATAGTAGCTAAAGCCCCTATGAAGCTGTAAGCCATGGAGGCTTCGACAGCCCACTTCCTCCTCCTAAAGAACGCCACCAACGCGTAGGAAGAGACGCTGAGTACCTCGAGCATCACGAAGAAATTAAAGAGATCGCCAGTATATAAGCAGCCGAGCACCCCAGCCAACAGTAGGAGTGTTAGCGTCGAAAGCCATTCATACCCAGACTCAATCTTGTTAAAATACCAGTAAGTATAGAGTGATGAGAAGAAGAATAGCGTAGCGGCTAGGAAACCTAAGATACCGTTAAGAGAGTCAACAACGTATACTATGCCTAAAGGCGGCGGCCACCCGCCGAAAGAATACGTTAATATGTTACCCTTCATGACTTCCAGTAAGTTAATCAGGGTTAGGACAACCGTGAAGAACGTGGTTACCGTAGTTATTGTGGCGTAGAGAGCGCGAGACCTGAACTTAAGCGTTAGGACAGGCAGTATGAAAGCAACTAAGACAGGCACCACAGTCACTAAACCAACCGAGAGCTCGTTCATTTAACTCACCTAATCAAAGATTTTCAAAGCATACTTGTCGAAAACCTCGCTAACTTCCTTGTATGATTCCTCAGGCGAGGTTGTTTTCGCGTATATCCAGTGAACGTATATGTTTCCTTTCTCCTTATTGAGATCGACCACCACGGTGCCGGGGGTGTTGGTTATCGCGAGGGAAACCAGGGTTATCCCGTAATCGTTTCTCGTCTTGATAGGCATCTTAACTATGGCGGGTCTTAAGTCTAGTTTAGGGCTTAGACTCAGCCTTATCAGGAGTAGGTGTGACTTAACCTCATCTATGAAGAAATACCTGAGAGCAAATCTGACTAAGCTGGCAAACCTCCTTAAACTCAAGCTTTTCCTCCAATCCTCTATCAGCAGGTTCGAGGTAAGTACGCCCACGACCACCGAAACCAAGACTCCCGTAACTATGTCGTAAAGTCTTAACGACCCAGTGTACACCACGTAAATAACGAATGAGAGTAGTGCCGGGACTATAGACTTATACAGCCTCTTCATGTATATACACCCTCTTACTCCTGCCTATCTCATCCACGTTCACGGTCTTGAAGTGGTAACTCACGTGGAGAATTATCGTTGTCAAGAAAAGTGTTACGGCGAGGCCTATGACCACCGCCGTTAAGACGAAGGCTTGCGGTAACGGGTCTACGGATCTCTCAACAAACTCTCTGAGAGTCTCCGAGGTAGGGCTTAAGTCTGTTAAGACGGGTGGTTGGAGTAGGAGTCCGGGTCTCCAAAGCTTGTAGCCGATTAAGATAGTGAACATGTTCACAGTGTCCTGGAATATCGTTAACGCGATAAGTTTCTTTACTAGGTTAGTCTTTGAGACCACGCCGTAGAGTGATATCGCTACGTTGAAGTAGAGGGATATTGTAGTTAACATGAACATGAATTTAATTAACTCAATATCCAAGCTCCTCACCCTCAAGTTCCTTACGTAGTGTCTCGTCCCTACTGAGCAGTATGGTGAAAACTAGGGTGAATCCGCTGGCAACGGCTAGGAACTCGAAGAGGTTGAAGAAGAATAGTGAGCCGCCTAACGGGACGTCTAGTAAGTATGGCGGGTATGAGAGTGTTGAGACTATCTTAGCTTGGTTCTGGAAAATGTATGCCTGAAAACCTGTTAAGAAGCCTAAGATCAGGAGAGCTACTGAAGTAAAACCTAGTAGAGCTAAGGAAGCGTTCCTTATAGTGAGTAATTTGCTGTAAGATATCCTCCTCTCAATAAAGAACTGCTTACCGAAAACCACTAGCAAGAGTAGGGGGGCTACCGAAGCTATTGCCCCGCCCTGGAACCCACCGCCAGGCGTTAAGTGGCCGTGAAGAGCTGTTGAAGCCGCCACAGCCAATATCGCTAGAGTCACTATAGCGGTAACCCTCTTAACGACTAAGCTTAAACCAGCACTACTAACAAACTCAGGCACTTTAGAAACACTCCTGAATAGTGTTAGTGCCGCAAGTATCGCACCGTAGAAAACAACGGTCTCGAAGAGAGTGTCCAGTCCTCTGTAATCCCAGACTATAGCGGTTACGGCTTCAGGCGACGCTGCCCACAACCAAGTAATTCCCTGATTGTATGTGAGATTTAGGTAATTACTCGCTATAACCCTAACGTCCCGAGGCGGCAGGTCCCCCAGCCCGCCGGAGTAGGTGAGGTAGGTGAGTGCTAGTATGATTATAATGAGTAGTGACGCGAAAACAAGGTCTCTTAGCATTAAGTCACCACCTCATACCTACCTACCTTCTTAATGAGGAGTATGATTATTAAGGGGTAAATCCCTACAGACACTGCGACATACACTAAGACTATGTCAGGAGCTAGTAAGAGGAAGTAGATTAAAGCGTAAGCGACGCTCTGGACAGATGAGAAGACCACAGCATACATCAAGTCTTTAGTCTTCACCGTAAGGAAAGTAAAGAGTACTGAGGAGAGGGCGGAGATACCCATAATCAAGAAGACTAGGTCGACGTAATCCATCATACCTCACCCTTACCCCTATCCTCCTCAAGAAGATCAACGATTATGGGCTTCGTGGGCGCTGCCCTAGCTCTGTGCGTGGCTCTAGCTAGGGCATGACTCCCTGCACCGGCGAGCAGTAACTCGATGAAGGCGATGACTAGTGAAGCACCGCATAAGAACCACCTATAAGAACCTAGGAAATCAGAGCCCGCGGCTACTAAAGCAACCCCGATTATGGGTAGGAAAGCGCCGCCTATGCTGCCTACGGTTGCTGCGTGCAGTCTTGTGTAGAAGTTAGGGAATCTCAACATAGCTATTGAAGCAACCAAATCGCAGAGAACCCCGATAGTTATTAAGGATTGACCCGCTATCACTAATACCCACTCGATTAACGTAGTCATTAGCTAACCACCCAGCTCTCTAGCTTCAAGATATTTAGCTACGTAGATATCTAGGGAGAATATCCACAATATTAGAACAACCCCGCTGACTATGAGTATGGGGGACCTCAAAACGATTGTTAAGATAGTCATGAAAGCTGCTAGATCGTACCCCAGCGCGTCAGTAGCTAAGACTCTATCAGGTAATGTAGGCCCCTTAATTATTCTGATCATGTATAAAAGAAACGCTACGAAGTAGGGGATCATGAGCATAGTGAGATACGTGGTCACCAACCATTCTAGGTCAGGCATGAGATCTAGCCCAAATTAAAGAAGTGGGACGCCTTTTTAAGTATTCTCCGACTAGTATTAGCTTATTTCCAAAACCACGTTTCTCTTAACTAGCTCGCCTATTATGAACTCATACGTCCTGCTATTCATCCCGAGATATTCCGGGGGAATTACTCCCGCCTCCACGTAATTCTTTAGAACTAGCCGCGTGATTAAGGCAGTCATATAGCCCGTCACGCGAGACATGGAGGTGAAGCCTTCCCTATACTCATCATACATGAAGAACTTGATCTCCTTCCCACTACTCCTGCCGTAAACCTCCATCACGGAGAAATCCGGTGAGTCGTAAGTCATCGCAGGTATTAATAACTTAATAGTAGACTCTATGAACTCATCTCTGAAAAACCCTAACTCTTTCAAGATCTTCATCCTAGTTAGGTGGCCCGGCCACCTGAGGGTATACTCAATTAAGTTTCTAGCTTTAATAGTGCTCAACAGAGTTCTCAGACCGTCTGTAGGGAATCTCTCGAACTTGAAGTTCTTTATACTAACCTCCTCAATAACTTCTAGAGGGTCCTTCATCACTACCTTACCGTTTACTACACACCTAGCTGGACGCAGGTACTCTTCTATCAAGTCTTTAGGGGAGAAAAGCACTTGATGATATAAGGGCGGTCTAGGCTCCTTAGGTAAGCCGCCGACGTTTATGACGGCTTCGTCTAAGAAGCCTAACCTGCTTTGCATGTACCCGATTAAGACGTTGCTAAGCCCTGGCGCAAACCCCGCGTCGACAACAACGCTTACCCCTCGCCTCACAGCCTCGTCGTTTAGGGGGAGCGGATCTTCAGGCATGAAAGACACGTCAACGAGATCACGCCCCGCAACCAAAGCCCTCCTAAGTATTTTGAAACCGAGAAAACCGGGTAACGCGTTAACCACAACGTCATAACCTCTAAGTATTTCATCAAGTACTTCATCTCTAGACAAGTCTAGCTTAAGCGTCTTAGCAAACCCCTCGACCTTCCTCAACCTAGCCTCATCCCTGTCCACGACCGTAACCTCAAAATCACTACTTAAATCATAAGCTGTTAGAGTCCCTACGCTACCAGAACCCAACACCAAAACTCTCATAACGTAACCCTCATGTGAAAATATTTCAGAATTCAATTAATAAATTTTAAGCATACCCACGACCGGAAACCCGCATTTCAGGACAGAAAGCTTGTTTCAGGGTTTCATACTAGAGCTTGTGAGCTACCTCGTTCTAAAGGGTGGGGTTTCCGGCGTTTAGCTGGGGTTTTGTGTCTCCAGCCTCATTTGCTGGTTTGGGGGCTCACCCGAACTTCCTTCTAGGGAACATCTCAAAACTTAACTCGGCAGGAGGGTTAAAAATCTTTCCCGCCACCCCACCGTGAACAACGAGGCTTTCAGTTTATAACTAATCGCTTTGGGTGGGTGTGTTCTGGAGCTAATATTTAAATTTGTTGAGGGAGTATCGGGTTTAGAGACTTAGGTGGTAGTTAGAGATGCTTAAGATTACGCTAGAGGTATTCACCACTCTTAAGGAGAGACTTGGTTGGTCTAAGAAGGAGTTAATTATCGATGCTTCTGAGTCAGCGACCCTGAAGGACGTTTTAGACGCTGTGCCGGAGCTGAAGTCTTTAATAGTGGAGCAGGATCTCCTCAAGAAAGGCTTCATAATCTTAATCAACGGTAGGCATGCCGAGTTTTTAGGAGGTCTTCACGCGATCGTCAGGGACGGCGATACGATAGACGTATTCCCTCAAAGCGGTGGGGGTTGATTAGAACACGCTTGAGTTGACACTAATTGTTTAAGTACTTTATTAACGCACCACTCAGCATAGAAGCTTCTGAGACCTAGGAAGTACATGAGCCTCCTTACTAGGTCCGGCTTGAGGCTAGCTCCGGCAGCTCTCGGGTGACCTCCCCCACCCATCGAGAGCGCTACCTCCCTTACGTCAAGGGTTCTGGACCTTAAGCTGATAGAGCCTCTGCGACATATTACCGCGATGTCTGCTTCATACCTGGATAGCAAGATGTTCGCGATGTACGATGTGAGATGTTCTTCCTGATCCTTCAGATAGTAAACTACCTTAACACCGCCGCACTCCCTTATCTTCGCTTTCTTCAGAGCTTTGTCGTAGATTTTCAGCTCTTTGGTGATGGCTTTCTCAACCACATCACTTATCTCAGAATCTATAGTGCCGTCGAAACCGGCTAGCTTCTTAAGAGCTTTCTCCTTCCAGGAAGCCCCCCCTACGTAACCCACGTATCTTGAGAGGAAATTCCCTCTCCAGTCATTCATCAACCATAAATCAACGGAACATGCCGCCCTAACTAACTCCTCGGAAGCCTCAACCCCTAAATACTTGTAAACCACTCCAGCACTGCAGGTCGATCTATCGACGTAGAGGCTCACCCCTAGCTCGGCGAGTTCCTTGATCCAAGACTCTTCCCACACGTGGTGATCAAACCAGAAGACCTCGCCGCCGGAACTCAAGACCCTCTTAACGTTCTCCTTAATTTTATCGAAGGATGTTTTGTTGACGCCTATATCCGTTATGTAGACAGCGCTACCGTTAGGTACCCCGGTTAACCTCACGTGGAGATTGTGCGGTTGTGTGAAGTATATCCTGTCTAGGTGTCCGAATTTCTTCAGAATTAAGGCTCCTGAAGCAACCCCGTCTAGATCCGTATGAGTTATTAGTACTCTCCGCACCTCACGTTACCTCAATATATGTCTTCACCAACTATAAGCATTACCTACCTGCTCCTCAGCCGACCGCCTTAGAAGCTATGTACTCGATAGTTCTCTTGATTACTTCCCTTACCTGCTGCGGTAGCTTAGGTTCTTCGATGTTTAGGAAGCCTTTCACTATCGCCGCACGCGCCTCCTCCTCGGAGAACCCCTTACTCAATAAGTAGCTGATTAAGTCCTCACTTATCTTTCCTATAGCTGCCTCATGAGTTAAGACTGCTTCAGGGCTTGAGGAACTTATCTCGGGCAGTGACTCTATAGTGGCGTTATCGCCTTCTACCAACCCTAAACACTCTATATGACCTCTGGAGGGGCCTGCACGCCCTTCTATCCTTGACCTAGCGTATATGAGTGAGGATCCCCTACCTAAATTCCTTGAGAGTATCTCACCAGCCGAGTCCTTACCCTCCAACACTATGGCTGAACCAACATCGTAGACGCTTTTACCAACACCGACAACTATGGAATTTAAGGTCGCTTTAGCGCCCTCACCTAAATAGACCTTCGGGTAAGTCTGTAAAGACTCTACAGAAGAGTAAATAACGTAGTAACTCACGTACTCACCCCCCTCCCCAACCTTAACGACTGTGCGAGGTCTTACAACCATGTCGGGAGCCCAAGCGTGTATCATTGTGTAAGTCAGCTTACTCCCTCTCCCCACGTAATACTCTGAAATACCGACGTGCAGGGAGCCTAAAGGCTGGTCAGGAACGCCGCAACCAGTAACTAGGTTTAGCTCAGCGCCATCATCTACTACCACTATGTTATGGAGTAACTGAGCGTACTCCTTCCTAGTTATGAAGAGGCACGTGTATATGGGGTCCTTAATCTTAATGCCTGGCGGGACGTATATGAAGAATCCTAGCTCGTTACCGTAGAGTTTTGTCGCCGCAGTGTACTTGTCTGTATCGGGCTTCACCAACCTCCACGAATACTCTCTAACCCAGTCAAGCTTCTTCAGAGCCTCACTAGTCGGTAGAACCACCGCGCCACGCTCAGTTAGCTTCTCACGCATAAACTTAGAGAGAACTGACTCGTTGACTTGTAGGTAGTCAGCCTTTCTTAGGAGACCACTACCTAGTCCCAACCTACTTGAGATCTTATCAACCTCTCCTTCCTCAAGAACCCCCTCCCCAGCTAACCCGACGTTAAACCTGCTTAAGTCGACGTCAGGACCGTAAGGCGAGGGTTTATTAAGTGCTTTCAAGAGCGTTTCACGATCCACGCGATCACCCCATCCTAGCTAGTTGGGTTAAAGCTCCTGAAAACCCGTACCTTTCTATAGAAGGCACTACCTCATCGTAAAGCCCTGAATGCACGACGGTCCCCCCGTAAAGCACGTGAACAGAGGTTATGTGATCGCGCAGAAGCCTAAGCATGTGTAGGGAGTGAGTAACTAACACCATAGAAGTACCCTTACTCAAAGCAACCTTCAGAGCTTCAGACATCCTGTTGAGGGACTCCACGTCCACACCGCTATCGGGTTCGTCAAGCAACGCAACCTTAGGCTTAGTAAGTAAGGTCAGGAACGTCTCTAACCTCTTCTTCTCACCACCACTCATCTTATCAAACAAATACTTACTGAGAAGATCCCTAACCTCTAAGACCTCGGAGAGGACTTCCGCGTAACTACTCTCAACATTAAATCTCCTCATAAGTTCTTCCGCGAACCTCCCCGCCACCAACCCCTTAATGGGGGGAGGTATCTGATACGCTACCACTACCCCCTTCCTAGCCTTGACGTGTGGGGGTTCCTGAGTTATATCGGAGCCCTCAAAAATAATGCTACCCTTAATCACTTCGTAGGGCTTAATACCCATCACCGCGTTGAGGAGGGAAGTCTTGCCGGAACCGTTAGGCCCTAATACCACGTGTAGCTCCCTAGGCTTGACGACCATGTTAATGTTTGAAAGTATCTTCCTCTTACCAACAGCTACGTCAACCTCCCTCAACTCAAGCACCCAGACCACCCAAAATATAGTAGTCTGTGTTTGTTAATAACTCTTTTATACCTTAACACTTTAAGAACCAGCGCTCCTTAAGTAGCGTTTTAACTTTAATAGCATTGGAAGTGTTCTGATGTAGTGGGGGGTTCCGTGCTAGTAGTTTATGACTCTAGGCATAGACTTCACGCAGACCCGCAACTCAGGCATCCTGAAAACCCTTCCAGAACGATCAAAGTTATTGAAGCGTTAATCAAGTCCGAGGTCTCCAGTCAATTAAGTTTCGTAGGTGTTCGAGAACCTGAGGAAGAGGTTCTACTCCTAGTTCACGACCCTGAGTACGTTGAATACGTTAAGAGAGAATCGTCCAGAGGTTTTCACTACATAGATCCTGACACCTACGTAAACGAGCATACGTACCTCATCTCAGCCTCATACATGACTACCACGTATTACGTGGCGCTCGATTCTCTTAGCAGTAGGGAAGCCGCGTTAGTCGTCCCTAGACCGGGGGGACACCACGCCGGTAGGTCGGGCAGGGCCTTAGGAGCTCCAACACTAGGCTTCTGCATCTTCAACTACGCGGCCGTAGCTTCCGCCGCTCTTCTGAAGAAAACGGATAAGGTGTTGATAATCGATTTCGACGCTCACCACGGCAACGGAACACAAGAGATATTCTGGGATGACGGCCGTGTGGTTCACGTAGACATACATCAGGAAGGTATCTACCCAGGGACCGGGGACGTGCTAGATGTTGGGAGTGGTGCGGGGGAGGGTAAAATGATTAACATACCCGTGTCTGCCGGGGCCGGGGACGAAACCTACATGTGGGTTCTTGAGGAAATCATTAAGAAGCTGGTAGAGGTTTTCAAGCCGGGCGCGCTAGTGGTCTCAGCAGGTTTTGACGCACACTTAAACGACCCGTTAACGTCGCTAGCGGTGACCAAGATTACCTACAGGAACATAGGGGCGTACTTAGGCGAGTTACTAGCGAGAAACGAGGTTATGAGCGTGGTCTCTGTGGTTGAGGGAGGTTACGGGGAGGGTTTAGTGCCCGGCGTAATTAACTACGTGAACGGGCTCTTAACACGTAGTAAGCACCCGAACGACGTTAAAGCTATCCCGGCAGGTCTCAGGAAGAGGGTTAAGGATTCCTTGAAGTCTAATCTAAGCAGGTATTGGGGGATAGAGATCCGAACATAAACACAAACCTAAGTGTTTCTTGAGTTTATTTTTCAATCGTGGTTGTATGTATTTAAGGTAGTAGGTGCTGAGGTGTTTAACCGTTGTCAAAACCCTTGATCAGGCTTAAGAGGAAGCTGACTACGGAGAACTTATGGGTTTACGTGATTGCCTCATTAATGATTAAGCCGACTTACGCTTACGACGTGCGGAAACTAATCAACGAATTATTCGGTTTTAACCCTACGACCATCACCCTCTACTCAGTCATATACCGGCTGAGGAAGGACGGCTTAATAAAGGAAGAGTTGGTGTCCGGCGAGAAGATCTACAAGCCTACTGAGGAGGGCGTTAAGGAATTGGAAGAAGCCATATCTTACATGGAGCAAGTGATTAAGCGTCTTAAAGAGATCACGCATCCCGCCCGGAAATAGTTAGGATATGGAACTAGTTTTTAAGTCTGGGGAGCGCGAATGCGTTACGCTATAGGGCTAGACTTAGCTGCTAAGCAAGACAGGTGTTCAGGAATCGCGGTAATCGATTCTTGCTACAGGGAGGTCGTGAGGTCAGGTTGCTTGAGAACAGACAACGAAATAATAAGCTTCGTTTCCGATCTAAAACCCTCTGTTATAGCGATTGACGCGCCATTGACTAACAAGCCTGAGATGAGGGAAGTGGATAAGTTAATGATAAAGCTTGGCTACAGGGTCTTCCCACCTAGTTTTAAGTGGATGAGGCAACTCTCACTAAGAGGTTACGAGTTAATGACCAGGCTCAACACCCCGGAATTCACCGTCATCGAGACGCATCCTAGGAGCGTCTTAAAGCATGCCGGAGTAAAGAACTTTAAAGAACTTCTTGATTTGATAGGCGTTAAATTAGGTGAGTTACGGGTGATGAATAAACACGTTGAAGACGCTTTAATAGCTTCTGCAGTCGCTTACTGTTACGTATTAGGTTGCGTTAGTAAAGTAAGTTCTTATGACGGAGCCATTTACTTAGTCGAGAAAACGTAGCGTAAGAACGCCCTAAACCTCAGTCTCTGAAGGTAAGTAGGTTATTAGTATTCCTTGAAATCTTCTAGCCCACCACTTCAGGTATTCCTGAGTAGATTTCCTTTCCTCAACACTAATCATGAACTTCTTCTTAGCCCACTCAACCTCCTCGTTTCTTACGATTCCGTCGCCCTTGCTAGCAGCGAGTCTTAAAAAAGCGTCTAGCTCTGCGAGAGAGAACCACTTACTTAACTCCACGATCCTGTCTATCACGGAGTCTTCCGCGAACTTGATCGCGTATCTCCTAGCGTTATTGAGTATGGCTTTCCTCCTCATTTCCCTGTCAGGGTACCCTAAGACTATGGTCGTATCTATCCTGCCAGGCCTTAAGAGTGCAGGATCTATTAAGTCTGGGTTATTAGCTGTAAGTATCGTGAAAGGTCTTTCAGGTTTCTGCAGGTGGTAGAGGATGGTTGAGATCTCGCTCACGTGTGCTTCATGTATAGTGTACTTCCTGGAAGATATGAACTCAGCATCATCTATCACTAAAGCAACCCTGTTCTTCTGCCTGAATATCTGCTGAAATATCGCGTTAAGAGCTTTCTCGGTAGCGCCGTACCACATAGACCTGTAGTTCTGGGGTCTTAGCTCTATCACGCTTAAGTTAAGAGCTGACGCCAGAGCCTCAGCTAACACGGTCTTGCCAACGCCTGGAGGTCCCGTTATGAAAGCCCCCTTAGCTGAGAAGGTGAGGCCTTTGAATATAGGGTTGATTAAGACTATCCTGATCTCATCTATCAGCTTATGGGGCAGGTCGCTTAAGCTCCATGAAGGTCTCCTTATAGGTATCCTTATGTCCCTATACTCGTTCCCGTCGCTCACGATGACCCGGAGCTCGCTGTGCTCAACAGGTCTTAAACTAACAACAGAGATCGGCTGAAGCACTTCGTAGGGAGCGATATCTATTCTCTGCTTCCCCAGATCCTCCGCAAGTCTCGACCAACAATTACTCACCACACCCGCAACCCTGCTCTTGATTCTCTCATCTTCCTCGTCAGGAGATACTAAAATCACGACAGGTCTTAAGCCCTCAACCTCCTTACCCTCCGCGAAGGTGATTGAGGCTGAGAGTAGCTCGGCTCTCTTAAAACCTCTCAGAACCAGACCTAGTATCCCGTAATACTTCTTCCTAGAAACAATCTTGGAGAATATGTTGAGTGAGAGCGGTACTAACGCGAACGAAATATCGCTTTCCTTCACCGTGAACCTCGACCTAATCTTCAGGTAGTAAGCGAAGTCAAGGTTCTCAAGGTTCTCTAAGTAGTTGTAGTGTTTGCTAAGCGTTGCGAGGAGCCTGTAAGATATGTAGGAGTCTCTGTAAGGAACGTAAGATACGAAGAGATTCTTAACGTCTCTGTAGAGATTGCTCCAAAGCACTTTAGCGTCCTTAAGTTTCCTCGACATCTCTAACCCAATGTAGGATACTCAAACAACACATATAAACATTATCTCCGGTAAGGAACACGGGGTTTGGGTTTCATAGAGCTTGGTATTGTTTGATACCAAGCTCTCTTCCCTTGGCTTCATCGCTCTCGGGATCTCTTTTCATCGGGATCCGCTTCATCGGGCTCCGCCCGCTCGGGGTAACCCCTACCCACAGCTCCTCCTTCATCGTTTTCTCAGGTTCATTGCTGTGGGGAAACCCCCGCATCCTGGCTCCCTCCGAAGACGCCTCTCTTAGGTCTCTACATTAAACCCGCATCTCGAGGCGTCCCCCAGTAAAGGAAGCATCAACAACCCTAATAAACCTTTACGAAACTCTACACAGTTGCGAAAGGCTAACCACGTTCACTTAATTAGTTCCTCCTAAAATAATTTCTTAGGGGTTGTGGGGTGTTAAGGGTAGCGGTAGTGCCTGTTGGTGGTGAGGCCGTTAGGTTAAGACCGCTCACTATAGAGACTTCGAAGAGCATGGTGAGATTCCTCAACAAGCCTCTACTAGAGTTAGCGTTACTTCGATTAGCTAGGTCAGGTATTAGGGAGGTCTACTTAGGTGTTAGGGGTTACTACAACTACAAAGACTTATTCGATTACTTCAGGGAGGGCTACTGGTTCAGGGAAAGATATGGCTTAAGAGAAGATCTGAGAATTCGCTACATGCCTAGATACGACACTCTCGGCAACGCTGACGCCGTAAGAATAATCATGGAGTACTACGAGATCAAGGAGCCTGTCGTAGTGATTCAGGGGGATAACCTATTCGATCTAGACGTGCAGGAAGTCTTTAAGGAACACTTAAGAAAGAATGCTTTCATGACGATAGGGCTTAAGGAAGTTGAGGACGTCAGGGAGTTCGGGGTTGCCGAGGTCTGTGAGGATTTAAGGATAAGGAGGTTTGTGGAGAAGCCGAGGCCGGAGGAGGCTCCGAGCAGGCTAGCTAACACAGGGATTTACGTGATTAACGCGGAGATAGTGGATTTCTTTAGGGAGGGTGAGGGTAGGAAGCTCCTTAAGGAGGGTAGGATGGATTTCGGGAATGACGTGATACCTAAGCTGATAGAGTTGGGGTTCCCCGTATACGGATACTTAGTGAGTGGTTACTGGTTTGATGTGGGAACTCCTGAGAGATACTTGAAAGCCATGATCTACTTGCTCTACAACATGAGGGTTGAGGATCTGGAAGCTAAGGAGATATACGGCGGTGTCTTAGGGATGGGTAAATCTAAGATGTCGCTGAATTTACATGAAAGTATACGTAGGAGAATAGTTGAGAAAGACCTTGTCTTCGTAGGTAAGGCTTTGATAGGTAGGCACGTATCCATAGGCAGTAAATGCTACATAGAGGATTCAACAATAGATAACTACGTGGTTGTGGGGAACAGGTGCGAGATAGTTAGGTCGGCAGTCATGGATAGGGTTAGGGTAGGTGATAGGGTCAGGATCGTTGACTCAATCATCGGTAGGCACGCGCTCATAGGCAGTAACACCACGATAATAAACAGCGTCATAGGGGATAATTCCGTGATAGGGGATAGCGTTAGGTTGGTTAACGTGAGGGTGTGGCCGCACGAGCAGGTATCGAGCAACGCGTCAATAGAGAACTACGTCGTCAGACCGCATTACACGCAGCAATACTGACGGGGGGACCTACCTTGATAATCGCGCCTTCACAGATAAAGAAAGTGTGGATTATTACGTTTGAGTACGCGGGCTTAAAGAAAGTTGGTGGTTTGGGTGAGGCAGTCAAGAACATATCGGTAGCTTTAGGTAGCTTAGGTTATGAAGTGACTGTGATCATGCCTTCACACGGGATTAACACGGGTCAGGTCTTAGAGGGTGTTACGTGTAGTGGGGTGCGTGTTGGGGAGGACCGGTGGCACTACCCCTACAACATAGGGTTTAGTACCTTGAACGTTGACGATAGGGTCAGGGTCGTGTTGGTTAGGGGGAATGACTCCAGGACGTCCACGATATTGGAAGACCCCTACGTCTACGGCAGGGTTGAGGAGAAAGCTTGCCTGCTGTGTAAGGCCTTAATATGCTTAGCCGAACACCTGGGCTTTCCAGACATTATTCACAGCAACGACTGGCACTCCGCGTTAGCTGCCATCACCCTGAAAATATACGCGGAGCATAAAGGACTAGCACTCCCCTACCTACATCAAGTACACTTACCAGGCTCCCCCAGGTTTTCCTGGCACTACGTATCGCCTGAGTGGTGCGGGGTTCCGGTAGGTCAGCACCGTGTTTGGAGAGTTTGCTGCCACCGCCTCGAGAACACATACGATTTGTGGAGATCCGTGGACGGCAATCTAGAGGCGTTCACTGTGTTAGAAGCTGACGCCGTCGCTACAGTGAGTCGCAGCATGATTAACGAGTTGCTGAGTAGGTACGGTGATTGGATTAGAGAAAAGACTTGCTTTATCTATAACTCAACTGACTGGAACTTGAGGGAAGTGGTTGATTATGCCTCAAGGAGTTACGGGGAGGTTGATAGAGCTAGGTTGAGGTGGGTCGTAGTCAGGGATTTACTCAGTAGGTATAGGGGTTTCGGTCAACTAACCGAGGGAGACGCTTTAGTGCTTAGTACCGGGCGCTTAACACCGCAGAAAGGCTTCGAACACCTGCTCAGAGGCTTCAGGGAGGTTGAGGAGGGTTTAAGGCTAATCATACTCGGTGTTTCAGTAGGTGATTTAGGTTACGAAGACTACATACGTCAGCTAATACTAGACTTAAGCGGGAGAGCGGTCTTAATCACTGAGAAAATAGATCAGCAAACGTATAAGTTACTACATTACGTAGCCAACGCTTTCGTAGTCCCCTCGATTTACGAACCTTTCGGGATAGTGGCTGTCGAGTCAATGGCTGTCGGCACCCCGGTAGTAGCGAGCGATGTCGGGGGGTTGAGCGAGATAATCAAAGACCTAAGGTTTCACGATGACGGATGCGGGCTCAAGGTTCGGCCAGGTAATGAGTCGGAATTAGGTGAAGCTATACAGAACTTGTCATACCTAACGCTAATTAGCGAGACAGGTAAGGGTATCGAATACCTAACGTACGAGAACCTGAAGCAACTAGCTCGTAAAGACCCGACGATAGGGCACGTAGTTAGGGGAAACTGTGTTAAGCACGTTGAAAGGAACTTCAGATTACTTAACACAGCCGAGCAAGTAGTTAAGTGTTATGAGTTAAGTAGGAAGATGGCTTACTACAGAGCAATAACCTAGGTCATCACGACGTCGTAACCCATCAACGAAAGTCCAAAAACACGTGAAAACCTTATATAACCCTTCTTACAAACATACTTTTATGTGAGGAGCATGGATGGCTTAAGTTCCTCACTGATAAGGTGTGAGGATTTCTGTAGCGAGTTTTGCGAGTTAAAAGAAGATGAAGAGCTTGAGTTATGCTTAAACTCGTGTATGAGGTACTGTCTCTCAGCAAAAGACTAAGCTAGGGCTTGATCCTCACGTAGTTGAATCCTGTCTAAAGATTTTAAACTTACTAAGCTAACAATTGTAGTGGCTAGAACGGGTGATTTCAAGGAAGTGATAATAATGTGTTCAGTGATGGAGGGGTTAGTTTTTGCTAGATCTTTCTAGCCTTATCTTCATGATCGTTTATTGGGCTTTGATAGATTCCGTTGATCCCTGCGTATTCGCTCTCTTCGTGGCTATACTGATTTCCGCGTCGTTAATAAGTGTTGGACACTTGATTAAGGTGGGGTCTGCCTTCATATTATCGACTTTCCTCGGTTACTTAGCCTTCGGCGCCCTACTAAGGTTCTTGGCCGGGGGGTTGCCTAAGTGGTTATTAAGTCTTGCGACACTATCTTACGGCTTAGTTACGCTAGTTAATAATCTCAGGAGCGGTGAAGTCGCTACCCAGCTCTTCGTGTGCAGGGAGGATGAACTACCTTGTAGGATAATCAATACACTGAAACTCAACAAGATGTCGGGGACTGACGTCCTATCAACAGTTATGATAGGGTTTATAGCGTCCTTCACACTACTCCCGTGTAGTGCAGGCCTCTACATAATCTACAACGTCATAATGTCGGGGTATGGCTTCCTGACATGGTTGCTGGTATCCGTGTTATACGTAACCATATTCGAGACCCCCTTAATACTGATACTGCTGTTCTTCGCAGGTTTTTCCAGGATTAAAAAAGTGAACGAGGCTTTAATGAGTAAACAAAAAATCATTAAGATAATCGGGTCACTAACCATGATCTCTGTCTCAGCTTACATGCTCGTTTCAACATTAAGCTTTTATTACTGAAACGTATTACTGTATTCGGTGATTTCTAGTGAGTGAAGCGAGTGGTGTGCAGGAGGAAACTACTTGGGGGATAATTGCTTGGATCATACCCTTGATAGGAGCCATACTAGCATTAATTCTGAGACCCAACTATAAGTACGCTAAGTACTGGGCATATCTAAACTTATCTTTCTTCATAGTAATCATCGTGAGCGCTATCATAACGGGGGTCCTGAGCCTCATACCATTCATCGGCTGGATCATAAGCACTCTAGTATGGGTTGCCTTACTCATCCTGTGGATCATAGGAATAATCAAGTCTGCTGGTAACGTGTATTGGAAGCCTCCGGTAATATACGACGTGGCTAGGATGTTAGGTATTGAGAAAATATGATTGTGTGGAAGTTTTTATGAGGTAATTGCGTTAACTATTCCTCAACACGTTTTTATGCTTTATTCGAATAGAAAGTGGTGTTGGTATGGGTGATGCCGAGACTAAGGAGAGGGAGTTAAGGATTGGAGACGTTAATCAGTTATGGTTTGAGTATGATAGGCAGACGGACATTCTCTACATAAACTTTGGTTACGACGTAGAAGAAGTCGATGAAGCTTTGCTAACGGAAAATAACGTGGTCGTGAGGATTAAGGGGGGTAGAGTGGTTTCCCTCACGGTGTTCGATTTCATGAAGAGAATAGGTTTTGAGACATGAGCACCTCATCAATACTCAAAGAAGTTAAGTCTGCTGCAAGACCTTACGAACTCGTAGAACTGGTTGTGAGGTTATCCTCATATCACAGGATACAGGGCTCGCGCGAGTTGCTGGATGCCAGCGACTTCATAAGAGGGTTCTTAGAGGAAGCGGGCAATGAAGTGGGTGTCGAGGTCTTCAGCTACGCGAACCCCCCGAAGTGGTTGAGCCCCTTAGTTGGTTGGGACTTGATTGACGGTGAAGTACGTGTCACGCACCCGGAGAGAGGGGTTCTTTCCTCCGTTAAGAAAGCTTCTACAGCTGTCGCAGCACACTCACCGCCAGGCGAGTTCTCAGGTCGAGTTAGTTACGCGGAGAGCGAGGATCTAATACCTGATGATGTTGAGGTACTACTAACTAGTAATAGGAGCCTGGACATGTATTTCGAGGCCGTCAGGAAGGGGGCTAAAGCCCTCCTAATATATAGGAGGGACGCCCCCTTAAGAGGCATACCATACGTGGGTCTTTTCCCCACCCCAGACGAAGCTTACAGGATGAAGGCCCCGGTATTATGCGTTCCTAGAGGGAGTGCGGAGAAAATTAAGACGTTGCTTAGTAAGGGTGAGAAAGTGTTTGTCGAGGGTTTCGTTAAATCAACGTATAGCGATCCGAGAGAGTTGAGGGTAGTCATGACCGAGTTCGGCGACGGCGGCAGGGAGATACACGTAACCGCACACTACTGCCACCCTAGAGGTACAGTCAACGATAACGTCAGCGGCGCGGCGACATTGCTATACGTAGCTAAGCTACTCAGCAAGCATTCCCGCGAGATAGCGAGTAACTCACGAGGCTTTAAGGTCAGGCTCGTGTGGGTACCGGAACATTACGGGTCGGTAGCGTTAGTCAAGAAACTACTTGATGAAAACGTCGAGATTTTGGGCGCTCTCAACCTAGACATGATCGGCGAAAAACAAGCTTTAACGAATTCCGTGTTAAATTTCATACGCCCTCCAGTACTACTCTTAAGCGAGTTCGAGGCACACGCATACAAAAACTTCTTCACAGGCTTAAGTAGTGTTCGGGGTTTAACAACAGCGATTACTAGGAAGCATCAACTTAGATTTGAGTTAAGGCCTTATGAAGCTGGGAGCGATCACGACGCGTACGTGGTTTTCGGGATACCCGCTATCTCACTAACTAACTGGCCTGACAGGTTCTACCACACGAACCTAGACTCAATCAATAAATTCAGTCCGTCCAACGCTCTGAGAATCGCGATCACAGCACTCAGGGCGGCACTGACCTTCGAGTTTAATAATCGACTCAAGCACTACGCGAGCTTCGTGAGAGAATCAGAGTATTTCAGCCTCACAGCACCTATCTACAGGATACGTCAAGACCTTTACGAGCAACGAAGGATCTGCAGGTTCGCGAGGGAGTTGGCCGGGTACCCCTCCCCGCAATACCTTCTCAGAAAGGTCAAGGATGTTGAGGTTCGCGGGGAAATAAAGAAGTTCCTCAGTAAGGCTTCGTGGGCTGTGACAGCTTACGTAATAGCGAATACCTACTCTTCTTGCGGCCTAAGCGGCAACGACTTAAGGAAATCCTTGATTGGTGAGTTAGGGATTAAAGTAGGTGAGAGAGAGCTCGACATCGTTTTGAAGTCTCTGGAGTTACTGAAGGGGTCCCCCTAGGGTGATTTCCCTTGTTGCTGGTTTATTACGGTAAGGGTAAGGGCAAGACCACGGCCGCTCTAGGTATAGTGTTGCGTGCTTTAGGGAGGGGTTGGAGAGTCGTAGTGATTCAATTCATGAAGAGTGGTGTGAGTGGGGAGACCCGCTTCTTGAGGAGCTTATCACGCACGTATAGGAAGAGGATACACGTAATCAACGTGGGTGTAGAGGGATTCGTCAACCCGGAAAATCTAGGTGATTTTAGAGCGTCAGCGACTATGGCGCTGATTTACGGCTTCTTCAAGGAGGTTTACCCGTCTTTAATGCGTAGGTCACGCCCTAACCTAGTTGTTTTCGATGAGCTAGGCATAGCGTCCCATATGGGGCTAGTTGATGAGGGTCTACTAATCGATGTTCTAAGGAAGTTCGTAAGCAATCCCCGTAGACACGCCGTAATTACTGGACGGTACGTACCTAGAACCGTTAAAGACCTCGCTGACTTAGTCACTGAGGTTAGGGAAATAAAGCATTACTATAGAAAAGGTTTCGTTAATATTGAGGGCTTAGATGTTTAGCCATTCCTGACTTAAGGAACAAGCAACTGGTAGAGGTTATTACTTATCACGTAATACGCGAAAACGAGCGATACTATGCTCATCAACTTTATCAATATGTTTATGGAAGGTCCTGCAGCGTCTTTCATGGGGTCGCCGACCGTGTCCCCTATAACAGCAGCTTTATGAGCTTCACTACCCTTACCCCCGTGATACCCTGCCTCAATGTATTTCTTGGCGTTATCCCAGGTATTCCCGACGTTCCCCTGGAAAAGCCCGAGCAGTAATCCTGAAATTGTTGCCGCGAGTAGCATGCCTGCGAGAGCGTGAGGCCCTAGAACAAACCCGACGATAAGCGGGGATACTATAGCTATCAACCCAGGAAGCACTAACCTCTTAATCGCGTAGGAAGTCACTATAGCTACCGCTTTACCGTAGTCAGGTTTCTCCTTAAATTCTAGTATCCCGGGCTTCTCCTTAAACTGCCTCCTAATCTCCTCTATTAGGACGAACGCTGAATCACTGACAGCGAGTATGACTATCGAGGTGAAGAGTGCCGGCATCACCACCCCTATGAACATCCCTGAAATCAGCCCGGCATCCAGTATCGTTAACGACTGGAAGAGGTTACTTAAGTTCGCTCCAGTATAGTATTGAAGTATTGACGCGTAAGCACCTATGAAAGCAAGGGCGGTTAGAGCCGCCGAACCTATCGCGAAGCCTTTACTAACGGACTTCATAGTATTCCCGGCAGCATCCAATTTATCAGTTATTCTCCTAACATCCTCCCCTAAGTCAGCTTGTTCGGCTATCCCGGCAGCGTTATCTGTTATGGGCCCGTAAGCATCAGCACTTACGACAACCCCTGTTAAGGACAGCATGCCTACCGCCGAGAGCGCTACGCCGTAGATACCTAGCCAGAATTCCTGCGTAGGTAACCACAAGACCAGGAATGATGTTAGGGACGCAATAGCTATAACCACGGTTGGCACGAAAGCGCTTAAGAAGCCGTAGGCGAAGCCCGTTAAGATGGTGAGAGCAGGCCCTGCCTCAGACATCTTAGCAACCCTTCTCACCGGCGGGTACTTAGAGTTAGTGAAGTAATCGCTAGTCACTCCTATCACTACCCCCGCTACAAGACCGGCAACTATCACGACCCATATCCTGACGCCTAACTCACCACTAATTAGCTGGGTGATCCCGAAGAACGACATGAGAGCTATGAGGATAGAAGCTACCACAGTAGCTAGAGTTAACGGTCTCGACGGGTCGCCGCCCTCCCTCGTACGCACAACAAACGAGGACAGTATCGAGGCTATTACACCTACCGCAGCCACTACTAGCGGTATTAAAACGAAGCTACTCCAAGAATATGATAAACTGAAACCCCTAAGCTGTGTGGACGCTACAATCATAGTGGATATTATGGCGCCAACATAAGACTCGAAGAGGTCGGCGCCCATCCCCGCAACGTCGCCCACGTTATCGCCCACGTTATCAGCTATCACACCGGGATTTCTGGGGTCATCCTCAGGTATCCCTACCTCAACCTTACCTACGAGATCGGAGCCTATGTCCGCTGCCTTAGTGTATATCCCGCCCCCCACTCTAGCGAATAACGCTACTGAGGAAGCCCCGAAACTATAGCCGATTATATCGTTTATTGCTTCCGGAGTCTCCCCGTAGACTAAATATTGAAGAACTATTAGCATGAGCCCTACGCCAACAGTCATTAAGCCCATCACTAAACCACCGTTAAAAGCAAGTCTTAAAGCTCTGTTAAGTCCTTTCTCTTTAGCTAAGTTAGCTGTTCGCACGTTAGCGTTCACAGCTATCTTCATGCCTACGAAGCCCGCGGTTATCGAGGAAAGCGCTCCTAAGACGTAGCTAACAGCCATCCTATACCACCCTAGAAGCGTGAGCAACACTACAATCACCGCAACGATGCTGGAAATGACCGTATACTGTTTTTTGAGGTAAGCGTTAGCGCCCTCCTTTATATACTCGTGAATCTCTATCATCCTACCAGATCCCGGAGGTTCTTTAATGACTTTATAAGAAGTCAGTAATGCGTAGATTATCGCTACCGCCGCAGCACCTAGGACGACGAGCTCAGTAATCACTTCACACACCGAGAATAGTTAGATAAGCTTAATGCTTAAAAGCTTTATTTTGTTTTGTAAGTGATAAGTAGAGTCTACGGACTCAGGTAGCTAATTAGGTGTTGTTGGGGTGAGGAGGAGGGATTGAGCACGCAATACGCGACCATATACGCTAAGACAGGACTTGACGACATCTTAGCGACCGCGATACTCTCAACGGCTCTAGCTAGCAAGGGCGTTAAAACGTATGTGGAATTCGTTCCTCAAGTAATTAAAAACCCCCTCAAAATAGTTAGAAGCTATGCTATAGGCATAGTCCCCTCCCAAAACGTGAGCATATATAGCTCGGTAGGTTTCCAACTAATCCCGGAGAAAAGGCTGGGCGTCGTCGTTAAGTACGATGACTCAGGGAAAAGCGAGATTTTAATGAGTCTTTCCGAGACGTACACATTAACTCAAGTAGTGTTAGAGTACGCCCAGACCTTAAACGTCTCGATAGATCCTCCGGAGCAACTCATTAAAGACGTAACATCATTGACTACCGGGAAACCTGCTGAAGCAAGCAAGATAGGTAAGGCCCTAGCTAAAGCTATTAAAATAGATTATAGCTCGCCGGACTTCATAAACGCTCTCTACACGTACTTCCTGAACGTGTTAAGGACTAAGTCATATAAGTTGAGTCCTGAAATAGCTGAAAGAGCCGCAAAATATGATGAAGCCTTGAAACTAGTTGATGAATTACTGAAGAGCGATAATCTACTAAGTTACGGTCCTTTAAGAGTAGCTGTGATCTCACGCGGTTTTGAAAAACCCTTGATCCGTGATAACTACCGGTTACTGAAGCCTCTGGTTAACGACATACTGCTCAGGCTGTGTAAGGAGGACGGGGTTGGCATGGCGGTTCTCGAGACAGACTTAGGGCATACCTTAAAGATATGTTTAGGTTCCAGGAAGATCAGCTTCGTGAACATAATATCTTCACTACCCAAAGAACTCTCAAGCGAGCTTAACGTGAATTTGAAAGGTAATCACGTGCTAATAGCATTTAAAGACCCTTCCAAGAGCTCCTTAGACGCTATATTAAGTATAGCGGACTCTATAGCTACGGGCCTAGCACCCTTACTAACCACATCACCTAAGACTCAGTGAGCGTTAAATGAAAGCCGTAGTTACAGGCGGTGCAGGCTTCATAGGCTCCCACGTAGTAGAGTATCTAGTTAATAAAGGGTTTGAGGTAGTGGTCGTAGACAACTTAAGTTCCGGTAGCTTAGAAAACATCAATCACTTAATTAGGGACGGGAAGGTTAAGCTCTTAATCAAGGACTTAAAGATTTTCGATAATGAGTTAAGAGAGGCTCTTAAGGGAGCAACCACCGTATACCACTTCGCAGCTAACCCTGAGGTAAGGGTCTCGATAACGGAACCACGCACACACTTCGATGAGAACGTGTTAGTAACGTTCAACGTTCTCGAGTATTGCAGATTAAACGATATCGCTGAGGTGGTTTTCGCGAGTTCATCAACTGTTTACGGCGACGCTCAAATATTCCCTACCCCGGAAGAATACCCGGCCAGACCTATATCTATCTACGGCGTGTCGAAACTCTTGTCCGAGAACTTAATCACCGGGTACAGCGATATTTACGGCGTGAGAGCCCTGATACTCAGGTTCGCTAATATAGTAGGGCCCAGGCAAACACACGGCGTCATCGTGGACTTCATTAAAAAGCTGAGGAAGAATCCTGAGGTACTCGAGATATTAGGTGACGGAACGCAGAGGAAGTCATACCTCCACGTAAACGACTTAATAGACGGTATGCGCACAGCTTTAGAATACTTAAGAAGCTCAAGCAATAAATACGAAGTTTTTAACGTGGGTAATGTGGACTGGATAACCGTTAAGGAGATAGCTGACCTAGTCGTTGAGGAAATGGGTCTCAGGAACGTTAAGTACGTCTACAACCCGGCAACACTTGATGGTAGGGGGTGGGTGGGGGACGTCAAACTCATGTTGCTTGACGTGAGGAAGTTGATGAGTTTGGGATGGAAACCGAGACTCACTTCGAAGGAGGCTTTAAGAGAAGCTATTAGATGGGTTAAGGGAAATCTCGAGAAATGAGTTTCGAGCTTCTGCCCATGCTTAGAACGGGGATATGAAGTCGTCAGGTCTCGGAGGCTCGGGCTTCAAGCCTTTCCTTTGCCTTATCTTAGCTACTATATCCATTAACAGGGACTCCGGCACCGGCGCCCACCTACTGAATTCAGTGCCCCAGAAAGCTCTGCCAGCGGTTGCTGATCTCAGCTCATTAGCTAAGTCTAGCGACTCAGCTACCGGTATCTCAGCTATTACTCTGGAAGCGTTGCTACTCAAAGTAATTACGTCAAGAACCTTACCCCTCTTCCTGGTTATGACTGAGATAGCTGAGCTCATTAAGTCTACCGGGACCCTAATATCTATCTTCTGTATCGGTTCTAGAAGCGTAGGCTTGGATAGCAACATCCCGGCATATATTGGGTTTCTAACTGCTGGGAATATCTGAGCCGGACCTCTGTGCGCTGGGTCTTCATGGACTACCGCGTCATGCAGAATAACCTTAACCCCCCTAACCCTCTCCATGCAGAGAGGTCCCTCACTCATCGCTAACCTGAATCCCTGAATGATTGTGTCTTTAATCTCTCTCAAGTACTGAACGCCTGTGGTCTTGTCAACGAATACGTTAATGCCTTCATCTATCGCCCAGATCCTCTTCGCCTCGTCGTAGTCCCAACCGGCTTGATCTCTTAAAATCTTAGCTACCTCCCTAGGATCCATGTTCTCGGTCACAGCTCCTTGCTGAATCAACGAGATTGTTTCCTCGTTGAGGGGCTCGACACTTATGTAGAGCTTGTTGTGCTTGTTAGGAGACTTACCTTCAAGAACTTGCGAGGACCCCCTTATAGTCTCCCTATACACGATTATCGGGGGAGTCGTGTCAACCTCTATGCCGTAATTCTCTTTAAGTAGCGTGAGGGTTATCTCTAGGTGGAGGGGGCCCATACCGGCTATCAAGTACTCCCCCGTCTCCTCGTTTATCTTAACTATTAAGTTAGGGTCTTCTATAGCCATCTTCCTCAGAGCGTCGATAAGCTTCGTTAAATCCTGTGTTTTCTTAGGTTCTATAGCCATGGTAACGACAGGTTCCGTAACGTACCTTAACCTCTCGAACGGCGCGGCCATGTCCTTGAACGCTACGTTAACCGCTGTCTCCCCTGCCCTAGCTCTCTCAAGACCTAGGACAGCGCCTATATTACCTGCAACAACCTGATCTACCTGCTCTCTAAACGGGCCCATGTAAAGCGATACTTGAAGAATCTTTTGCGGGGTTCTCGCGTTAACTAGCCAGACCTCCTCACCAGCTCTCAGAGTTCCTGACATCACCCTCCCGGTAGCCACGAACCCTGCGTGGGGATCTAGCCTCATGTCGTTAATCATGTATACTAGCGGCCCGTTAGGGTTTGCCTCAAGCATAGCTTTCCCGAGCTCGGTGTTTATATCTCCCTTCCATATTTTAGGTATCCTGTACTTCTGCGCTATTCTCGGGTTAGGGACGTGGGTGATCACGGCTTCAAGCAGGGTTTCATGTAATGGAGCTATTTTCTGAAACTCCTCAACAGCTTCCCTGCCTTTCTCGTAAGCTTTAATCAACTCCATTATGTTGGTTCCTTTCCTCTGAGCGTGCGGGACTGTCAAGCCTATCTTATCCTTCGCTGAACCGAATATCACCTGACCCTTCGACGCGTCCAAAACCCACTTATCTCTGAACTCTGGGTCAGCGTTCTCTATAATCAGCCTGTTAACCTCCTTTATTATGTCAACAAACCTTTTCTGTATCTCCTGCGGAGAGAGCTTTAACTCCTTTATCAACCTATCTATCTTGTTTATGAATAAGAGAGGCCTCACCCTCTCTTCCAAAGACTGCCTAAGCACGGTTTCCGTCTGGGTCATCACACCCTCAACAGCGTCGACCACAACTATCGCGCCGTCAAGAACACGTAAAGACCTAGTCACCTTACCTGAGAAGTCCACGTGTCCGGGGGTGTCAATCAAGTTTATGACGTACCCCCTACCACCCAACTCGTGATACAGGCTTATGTTAGCTGCCTTCACCGTAACGCCTCTCTTCTGTTCTACGTCAAGGTAGTCCAGAGCCAGAGCCTCACCAGCAACTTTAGCGGAGATTATGCCGGCCGCCGCCAACAACACGTCGGAGGTAGTGGTCTTGCCGTGATCCACGTGCGCAATTATACCTATGTTCCTCACATGCTCTAAATCACTCATTATCTTCTGGATCTGCTCCACCGTCTTATACCTAGGCATACCTACTACCCACAAAAGTAACTTTAAGAAAGTTATAAGCTTAATCCCAACATCCAGGGATGAAACCGGACGTGAACGACCTACTTACTTCTTGCTAATAAATCTATCTAGTGAGGTGCCCGCAGTGTTCTGCGACCCCTCCTCAACCACTCTCTTAAATAACTTTGCTTTATCCTCGCTCATCCCCTCAACCCTCACGAGCTCCGTTACTTGAGCGTTTACCACGGCTTTCAAGCTACCGAACTTACGGAGTAGTCTCTCCGCTAAGGTAGGACCTATCTTAGGGAATGAGGACAACACGTAGATCTGCCACGCCCTCAAATCACTTGTTTTAGGTTTCCTAACCTTCCTGTACGTGGGTAGGGAGACAGGAACTTTCTTACCGACTTTCTGCGTTTTCTCCGCAATATACTTTATTAACTCGGCAGTATGCCTGGAATTCCTCGTGTAAAGCACTGGGATGTTGAAGGATAAGACAGCGCTAACTAAGGCGGCCTCAATAGACTTAGGGTTCTCAACATACTTGTCTATGTCGAGTAAGTCACCCTCCACTATCAAGACGGCTTTAAGGCCTTCCAGACCCCTCAACCTCTTTAACTGATCGAAAAACCTTCCCTCATAAACAGACTTAATTAAGTCGTCTAACCTCTTCCTCTCCAGAACTACTAAATCATTAACTACGTAGTCACCGACTTCTAAAACCTTGAAAATAACTGAGAGCCCCATGCTAGCCAGGTATTGAGGTATCTCAGACGATTTCTCGCGTTCATCAACGTAAACCCTCATCTCAAGACCAACCCGAAAAATATTAGTTCACGGAACCATTAAAATTACTGCTAACTCGAGCATTTATCAACCCACCTACCCTCCTCTAAAACGCTGACCTTCATGCCCTGCCTAGCGAAGAATTGCTTTACCAACCTCAACAACTCGTTAACGTTCGCTTCATAATTTAAGAGGAGTCCTGCAGCGCCTTCATGACCGCCGCCCGAACCACCGAGTTCTCTAGCCATGTACGTAACTAAATCAGACGCTATAGGGGATTTCAAGACTTCTATTATCTTCTGAGACGCTCTAACATAGACTCTTGTTTCACCGGATCTAAGCGATATAGCTATCGCTACGTCAGCTCCCGACGCTATGAGTGTCTTCAGCACCGAAGCTTCGTGAGCGCCCACACAAGTTAAAGCAAGTATGAAATCTTTATTTAATTCGTAGAGCCCCGTCCTCGAAATGCCCTTAAGAACGGCTATCTTCTCACTCCTATCAACCTCCGTGCTAGTCATGAGGGAGAGGGCTTCATTAAAACACTCACTACACGATTCAGTCAGGTAGTACAGTGCTCGGAAAGTGGAGGGCTTAGCTAACCTCAAGTTTTTAGTATCGTACAGGATCCCAGTTATTAAGAGTGTAGCTAAGCGGGTGTCCGGCTTCAAGGAAAGTATCTCCAACATTAACGCGATGATCTCACTAGCGGAGGCCATCCCCTTTAAGTGAATAGATAGCAAAGCGTTCTCAGCCAACTCATTAGTTTCGTGATGATCTATGACCACGTAGTCGCGACCGCTCTCAACGCCCGGCACGAACACCTGCGACTTACTTGAGGCGTCAACGTATACTATTAAATCACAAGAGGTTGCCGTGGTCAGGTCCTTCTCAAACCCTAAACTCTTGAGTATCTTGGTAGCGACTCTGTTAACCCCCTCAGGGAAGATAACGCCTGCCCTAACGTTGCTGATCAGTGATTCCGCCATGAACTTAGCTCCCAGAACTGAGGCTACGGCGTCGGGATCCGCGTCCCTATGAGTACAGAAACATATCGATGAGTAATTTCTCAGAGTATCCACTAGCTTACGTGTTAGCTTCGTTAATTCCCCTACTCCCGTATCTCCTAAGTAATTCATCCTCAAACGACTCCAGAACATTATCGATTACTTGATCTAATAAGACCTCTAAACCTGGGTCAGGAGCTTTAAGCCCCTCATACTCTAGCTCGATGCCTACGTTAATCTGTTCTGAGTCGAGGCTTAAAGTAATTATCGCGTTGTAATCATCTGCTCGGCTAGACATAGAGTTAAGAAGCTTACTTAGTTTCTCCTCAATTAAGAGGATCAGCTCCCTAAGGTCTTCTTGAGTTACTCGACTTAAGTCAAGACCTAAAGCCTTCACATATTTTTTACTAGCCACTCTTCCCCTCGCCCGGCACTATCCTATACTTCTCTAGCTCTTTCTTCACAGACTCAAACTGCTTCCTCAAAGATTCCTCAATCTTCTCAAAACTCTGGAGCCTTACCTCAAGCTCCTCCTTCTTCTCCTGAAGCTCCTTTATCGTAGAATCCCTATCCACCCTAACGAAAACGAACCCGGTATTCTTGTATACGGCCGTGTCAGGCGAGACACTCTGAAGTATGCTTAAAGCTCTCTCAACGTCTTTTAGCTCCGAGGAAATCACCGATTTCTGAGTTATTACTGAAGCAAGCTGAGACTCTATCTGCTGATACTTAAGTATTATCTGCTCGAGCTCGGGAGGTATTTTCTGAGCCATTCCATCGCCTCACATAGATAACGCCACACACCTTAAAAACTTCATTCCCCGCCGACCCCTACGAGGAAGACTCAGTTAACGTGAGATTCTTTAAAGTCTCTAAGACCGTGCTAACCAGCCTTAACGAATTTGAGAGGGGAGGTATCAACAATCTTGGGTCAGAACTCCTGAAGACTAGCTTGAGGGCGCAGTCAACTCGCGCGACCTCGAACGAAATCCCTCTCAGCTTAAGATTGCTCTCAGGTAGTAGGGACTTAAAGAGTGCTTCACTAAGTAGGCAATCATCTAAGTCAAGCAATACCTCAACGAGGATTTCGCCGGTGCCGGAGCTATATGTCACCAACCGCAACACCTAATTAAGACTACCTCAAAGATAGGTATATGCCTTTACTACGTTAAACGCGGGTCCGCACACCCTCCCCGTGTTAGAGCAGTAGAAAGCTACGGAAGCGGCGTTTTCATCGCCAGTTACTTCAAGTTCTATAGCGTCAGAAAGTCCTTCAGACTCTTCCACCAGCACCGGCCTGAAAACCTCTACTAAAACCTCACACACTCTCTGAGGAAATCCCTGAGGGACTTTACTAAAGTTGAGTGCGAGCTTCCTCACGTTGTAAGGTATTTGATGACCCCTAATCTCCCTAAGTAGTTTCAGGGAAGATATCAGCACCAAGTATTTCCTAACTAAGTCTTTAGCGCCCCCTAGAACTAGGTACGCGAGCGCTGACGGGTTGCCCTTCCTCTCTAAAACCATTAAGACACCGTATGAGGAATGAAGCCTCATCACCGTGGCCAGATCCTCGTACGTCGCCTTACCCCTGTTAAACTTGATTGAGTTAGGGATTACCTTAACGAGGTCATTAACGAAGCTCCTGGTTCTCCTAGAAGGCTCTCTAGAGGTAGTTATCAGTAAGCTACTCATAAAATGATTCCACTTACTGCTGGGCTTTCTGAGTCCCTACCTCTGTTGTAGGCGTGTACGCGCCTCCAGCGAAAACAGTCTCACACTTAGGGCATTGCCAGATCCCCACGGAGAGTCTCCTCATAGTCACCCTAGCTTTACAGAAAGGACACACGACGTCAGAGTATCTTTTCTCCATTATTTCCTTCCATTTCTTCCTCAATGAAGAGCCGTACCTAGCCCCGAACCTCCCAGCAATGCCGGTGACCTTAAGCCTCCCCACGACCTCATCCCCTCACACAAAAACATTTGAAGATTTTAAGCGTTACTCTCAGGAGGCTTCTCCCCCTCGACTGAGGGAGTTCCCGCGGACCCAGCGCTCGTAGCTTCAGGTGACTTAACGGATTCAGCGATTTTCGCGAGTAGCTCGCCGCCTTTCTTTAAAGCCAGCTGAATAGCTTTCTCAACTTCCTGTAGTGTTAGGTAGCCGTCACCGGATTTCTGCAACCCCGCTATAGAACCGTCCTCACCAACCCCTACTATCAGCTTAGAGCTCACCACCTTCTCCTCCTCTATCGTGGGGTCGACTATCAGCGAATCACCTAGTTTCCCTATAGTGACCGTTACGGCCTTCCTTACTACGGGCAACGGACCCGAGAACGAGGACTTATCCACCTGTATTAACTCATTCTCCGAGACCGTGTACTTAGGGATTCTAGTGGTTAGTAGAGCCGCTAGGGTAGCTATGGCTGAGGCATCAATTAAGTTCCCTCCGTGATCTAAGACGTAAATATCTATCCACACAACCCAGGCCTTCCTCCCAGGTATTATGGCCAGCTTGCTAGTATCGATAACGCCGTACTCTCTTAACACCCTATCAATCACTCTAGCTAACTCGATAGCGTTCTCGTCAGGCGGTCCTGGCTCGAAAGCGGGTGACGCAGTAGGCACGAACTCCGCGGAAACGACTAAGACCCCCTCCTCCGGTGTATCGGGGTACGGCGAGCCGAGCTCTATCTTCACGCCGACCAGTACTTGAGTATCCCCGAGCTTCACTAACGCGGAGCCGTCCGCTTTAGGTAGGTAATTAGTGATTATCTTTACCTCCCTGAAGTCTTCTAAGCCCCTCCCGTCAGCTCTCACACCCTTCTTCGTGAGTGAGGACAGTGTTTCCGCCTTAAGCCTAGGTATTATCGAGTCTGGAGACGTAGGCGTTACAGACATCTCACTCCACCCTAACCAAGTACTTATTGCGTAAAGTCTCTTTCTGAAGCTTATATACCTCGTTAACCCCCTTAAGCGCTAGGTTCAGCGCTTGACTAAACTCTTGAGGCGATAGAACGCCGTTCAACTGTAGCAACGTAACCATATTCAGTGAGGGTGCCATAGCTACCGGCATGTCAGCCTCCCCGTAATTATCCTCGACCTGATCAATATCTAGAACTAGGTACCCGTCAACCTTACCCACAGCAACCGCCGCTACTAAATCCCTCATAGGCACGCCGGCATCCGCTAAAGCTAGTGAGGCCGCGTTGAGTGCGGCTGTCCTGGTCCCTCCGTCAGCGCTGATTACCTCTATGAACACGTCTATCGACGTCCTGGGGAACGCCTCACTCATCACCACAGGCTCTAAAGCCTCCCTAATCACTTTAGAGATCTCTATCTCCCTCCTGGAAGGCGCCGGATTCTTCCTCTCGTCGGTAGAGAAGGGCGCCATATGATACCTACACCTAAGGACGGCTCGATGCGGCAACACCATATACCGTTGAGGAGGTTCCCTAGGGCCGTACACGGCAGCTATAACCCTGGTCTTGCCGAACTCGACGTACGCGGAACCGCTAGCGTTGCTGAGAACGCCGACCTCCATCTTAACAGGCCTTAACTCATCTAACCTCCTGCCGTCGTGACGTACCCCGTCCTCACTCACTAACTTAGGCTTTTCTCTCTTCATTTCCTACTAAACCCCTCTTAACCTTTTCTACTAGAATAAATTCTTTTACACGATCCGTTAAACCGGATATGTGAGCCTCCACATCGATTTTCCTGATCGCCCTAACAACGATTTCCTCATAACGCTTATCCTCGCAAAGAACGAGGACCCTCCCGTTATTACCGATGATTAGTTTACAGTTCGTTTCAGACTCGATCAGTGACTGCATGGAGCCCTTCTTACCTATGAGTCTCGGGATTTTAACAGGGCTTATCTCCACTAGAGCCCCGTCAACTACCTTACCGAATTCCTTACCCTTAGTAGAGATCACCGGGTTTCTGGTCCTGTCAAAGACTTCCACCTTACCTACGATGACGTCACCCACGTCTAGGAAGTCCTTCAGGTTCTCCTTAGAAGGGTTGATCGCTCTGCCAAGATAGTCAACCGCGTAGAGGATGCCTGGGAACGGCGCTCTTATATCTAGCTCCCAGTTAGTGAGCCCCACATCACTCACTATCCCTATCACGACATCGCCTACTCTAGGATAGTAAGAACCCTTAAGAGGTATCACCTTAAGGCTTTTCTCTTGAGGGTTAAGCTCCAGCAAACCAACTATTGAGGAGTAGTAGGAGGTCCCCACCCTATAAGCCGTTGTCGGCGTTAAGATCTTGTAGTCTCCTTCAGCGAGCTTATCACCCGGGGTTACCAGAACCCTCTCAACCCTCTGCTCGGTCTGAGCACCCACCTCAAATCACCTTAACACTTAATTCCACGTCCCCCTTAGTAATCCTGTTCACAGAATCTATCACGTCATTCTGCATGCCGGCCGGTATCTCTATCTCCATATAGAGTGAGCCGTCACTCAACCACTTCTCGTTCTTAACCTCCCCCAACCTCCTTAAATCGCTGTACGCCTTACCAGCGGTCGCGGGGGGTACCTTAATCGTTATTAAGGCTCTAGCCACCTTTATCGGGAGTACCTTAGTTAGCTCCTTAATTATCTTAGATGCTTGCTCCTCCACAGTCTTATATAGATCTACCGTGATCTTCGCTTCCTCCATAGCCTTCTCTATGCGTTGTGGAGGGATAGGGGTCTTGGTCTTCGGGTCTATGACTGACCTGCTGATATAGTTTATTATCAGCCTCTTCTTCTGCTCCAGCAGCTTCCTCCTCTGCTCGGTAGTTAGCTGTAACTCACCCTTCTTTATCACGGTATCCGCAATGACTCTTATGTCCGTCGTACCGAAATTTTTCTGTAGTTCTTGAGGTGACGCCTTATCCCCCCTCCTAACGTCCTTGTAGACTATATCCCCTACCAAAACCTCGCTCACGTCTTTCAATTCTCCCTCTCTATACTTGAGAGCCTTATCAGGGTTTACCAATATCTCGAATTTAGTGCCGCCCTTCTCTAGCCTGGCTATCACGTATTCCTTACTACTCACCTGTTCACACCTGTCTTAAGTATGAAGTCAGCGGTTTCCTCATAAGTTAATTTCCTGAAGACCCCCTCCTCCAAGGTGACTAACCCTACCTCAACCAAGTCTGGCGAAAGACCTTCCTCAGTAGACGCTCTGAGAGCTTTCAAAGCTAACTCGACAGCGCCTTCCTTACCCAGCTTCCTATCGTAGTTCTTCTCCAAGTACTCCATAGCCGGCTGCTCCCCGGACCCCACCGCTAGAGCTAAGTAAGCGAAGTAATACCCGTTTATCTCAGTCTTAAAAACGTGAATACCCCTCTTATCCCTGCCAACGAAAATCAACGAGACACCGAACGGTCTCACACCAGCATGTTGAGTGTAGAGTTGCTTCACGTCGCACACCGACTTAACCACGTACTCCACGTCAGCGGGCTCGTCGTATATGAACCTGTAATTGAGTGCTTCCCTCCTAGCGTAATCTATCAGTATCCTCCCGTCAGCCGCTAAGCCGGCGAAGGAAGCCCCCATATGGGAATCAACCAAGAATATCTTGTTTATTGAAGCCATGTCTATGAGCGAAGATATCTTCCTCTTCTCAGCTACTAAGACACCCACCTCATCAGTTTTTAGAGCGACCGTAGTCCAGCCCTTCCTAACGTTCTCAGCCGCGTACTCAACCTGATATAGCTTGCCGTCAGGAGAGAACACTGTTATTGCTCTATCATAGCCGAGAGCCGGCGGACCGAAAGCCATTTCCTAACCCCTTAACTCTTAATCGCGTGAAGCAATATAAACTTGACTTAAGAAGCCGGGTTTAGAGAGGGCATCTAACGACGTCGTGTGAGTAAGGGCATGAAGCGCATGTGGGGGTATTACCCCAGCAATCGGATTCGTTGCTTGTCGTTATGTAGCAATACTCCCGCAAGCCGCACTCAAAGCATGAAGGCATCTTAAAGAAGTACACGTTCATCCTGAACTTAACGTACTCCTGCTTCCTCCATATGTCTAGTAGGTGTTCCTTAGTTAAGTTACCGAAAATCACTTCCTTAATGGTTCTAGTCACTGAAGCGAAGTTTGAAACCCATGAATGCGCGTACTGTATGCATGGAGCTACGGAGCCGTCAAATCTTATGAAGCAAGCGTTCTTCGAGACGAAAGGACAGCCCCTCTCCGCTGTGTGGTGGAAGTTCGGTAACGAGATCTTACCCCCTGAAGCGAAGACACGCTTCGCTAGCTTATCCCTAAGCTCGTTGATGATGACCGAGCACTCGGTCTCGCCATAGCATGAAAGCTTTCTCTCTAGCTCCTTAGTTAGCGGGATCACGTTTGAGACAACCGCTTGGTTAGCGCCCACCTTCTTAACGTACTCAGGTAGTTCAAGAAGGTCGTGAACGTTAAGCTTAGTTAGAGTGAACTGTAGGTAGATCTCGGGCTTGAAGGAATTGCCCGCAAGCTTAAGCTCCTTTAACCTAATGAGACCCTCGGAAACTCTTGAGAGAACACCGCCCCTCCTTATCAGCTTGTAAACCTCCTCACTAACACCGTCGACACTCACGTATATCTCGTCAACACCGACCCGGAATAACTCGTCGACGTAGTCTAGCAACAGGTATCCGTTAGTGTTAAGCAATACCTTAAAACCTCTCCCCTTAGCTAAGGAAATAAAATCCATTATTTCCGGGTGTGTGAGCGGCTCACCCCACCCGGAGAAAGAAATTTTCTCCACCCCTGAGGCCTCAGCTTCCCTGAGAACACGTTTGAAAACTTCTGCCTCCATGACTTTATTGATGTCGTGATTCAGCATACTCCTCCTGAAGCAGTGGATACAGTCATAGTTACAGGAAGTAGTTACCTCAACCATTACCTCCCTCGGATTGCTATCAGCGTACTCAAGAAACCACTCACCAATTTTTTGTGTGTACGTCCCCACCAAACACACCCTACCTAATTTGAGTGATTTTAAGGTTTTATTTATTGTGGGAGATCACGCAACGATAAACAATGAAAATCTTTCGTTTCTAGACATCTTATCGCGAGCTAAGTCTTATGGTTAGGTGAAGAGGTCTTTATTTATTGTTTTATTGAATTTTTTATGCAGTAAAAATTTATAAGGGTTTACTGCGTATATCTTAATGCAGGTGTTCTCAGTGTTAGGAGGTTATATGGGTAGGTTAGCGAGAGTTGATCTTAGGACTGGTAGGGTAAGGTATGAGTTCCCGCCTGAGGAAGTGCTTAAGAAGTGGATTGGTGGTAGGGGGCTAGGCGTTTACTTAGCTCTTAAGGAGATAGATCCTAAGGTTGACCCGCTATCCCCGGCTAACAAGGCTTACGTCATGACAGGTCCTTTAACGGGGGTTGCGGGAGTTCCTACTTCCGGTAGGTGGTGTTCAGTAACTAAGGCCCCGTTAACTAACACCATACATGACGCTCAGAGCGGTGGTAAGTTCGGTCCTGAGTTAAAGTTCGCGGGATTTGATGGCGTGATTTTAGAGGATGCTGCGGAAGACCCCGTCTATCTGTGGGTGCATGACGGGAAGGTCGATATCAGGTGTGCGAGGCATTTATGGGGTAAGGACGTACACGCTACGACGGATCTCATTAAGGAGGAGCTTAAGGCCGAGGTTGGTGACGAAGCTAAGAACATCAAGGTGTTAGCTATAGGTCCCGCCGGTGAGAACTTGGTGAGGATAGCGGCTTTACTGAACGACAAGTCTAGAGCGGCTGGGAGAGGAGGTCACGGCGCTGTATGGGGTTCTAAGAAGATAAAGGCTATAGCCGCGTTAGGCCATGAGAAACCCAAGGTCGCTAAACCCGAGCTTTTCAGGGAAGCTGTCGTCGAAGCTATGGATAAACATAAGAAGAGCCCGGTAACGTCGGAAGCACTACCTAAGTACGGTACCGCGGTCTTGGTAAACATAATCAATAAGGCGGGCATATACCCGACACGCAACTTCCAGACAGGCTACTTCCCCACAGCCGATAAAACCAGCGGTGAGGTAATAGCTGAGAAGTACATGGATTGGGAGAAGTACAAGGAGGAGATTTGCTGGGGTTGCCCGATAGGATGCGCTAGGTATACTAGAGTCACTAAATCCCCGTTCAGCGGTGAGGGCGGGGGACCCGAGTACGAGACTACCTGGGCTTTCGGTGCTCAGACAGGGACGGATGACATAGAGGCTATAAGTAAGGCGAACTACCTGTGCAACGAGTTAGGTCTAGACACCATATCGATGGGACACACCATAGGTACGTTCATGGAGTTGGTTGAGAAGGGTAAGATACCGCCTGACCTCCTGAGAGGTCTCAACGTTAAGTGGGGCACGCCGGAAGCGATAGTGGAGTTGGTGTGGCGTACCGCCTACAGGTCCGGCGTAGGAGACGATCTCGCCGAAGGCGCTTTAAGACTCGCTACCAAATACGGAGCTCCTGAGCTAGCTATGGTTGTTAGAGGGCAGGAATTACCTGCTTACGACCCGAGAGGCGTTCAAGGCCATGGACTAGCTTACGCCACGAGTAACAGGGGAGGCTGCCACCTCAGAGCATACCTAATATCCCCCGAGATCTTAGGAGTTCCGGAACTGGTTGACAGGTTCTCGACTAAGGGTAAGGCAGCGTTAGTGAAGCACTTCCAAGACGTGTTCGCCGTCATAGACTCGCTAGTCCTCTGCAAGTTCAGCTCGTTCGCGATATGGGCTGACGACTACGCTAAGTTACTGAGCGCAGTGACTGGAGCGGACTTCACGGGCAAGGACCTGGAGAAGATAGGTGAGAGAATATACAACGCTGAGAGAGCTTTCAACGTACTCTCATTCGGTGACGGCAGAGCTTACGACACACTACCTAAGAGACTTCTAGAGGAGCCCATGCCTGAAGGACCTAGCAAAGGGTACGTAGTCAAACTACATGAAATGCTCGACGAATACTACAGCCTGAGAGGGTGGATAGACGGACGCCCAACCAAAGCAAAACTAGAGGAACTAGACCTTAAATGGATCGCTTACAGACTAGAGGAAGAGAAACTCTTACCAGGCTAACAAGCCGCAAAAACAACCTATTTTTTAAATAAAACCGGGATCTCTATCTAAGAGATTCTTAACAATAATAAACTACCTCGCGAGAAACAGTAAATTTTAGATTTTGTAAGTAGTTAACTGAGGTGTTGGTTTTGAGGATATACTCTGAGGAAGTAAGTGTTAAGACGGAGAGGAGGTTTCAGGTAGTTAACATAACGGGGTATGTTGAGGAGGTTGTTCGTAGGAGTAAGATTGTTGAGGGGTTTTGCTTAATCTTCGTCCCGCACGCTACGGCGGCTTTAATAATAAACGAGTATGAGCCGAGGATAGTGAGTGATTACATTAAGTGGATTACGGAGGTCTTCAAACCCGGCGGTGGGTGGAGGCATGACGAGATAGACGATAATGCTCACGCACACATAGCGTCAAGCGTCATAGGGACTAACAGGTTTATGCCGGTGAGGGGAGGTTCCCTGGCCAGGGGTGCGTGGCAGGAAGTGATGTTGGTCGAGTTAGACGGTCCTAGAACGAGGAGGGTTCTTATTCAGGTAGTGGGTGAATGAACACAGCGCTTTTATTTTACCACTTACTCATCAATTGAATGGGTATGACGCCTTGAGCGAGGATTTTGAGAGGTACTTGAGGCAGCTAGAGATGCTCGGCCTCGAAGGGCAGAGGAGGCTACGTAAAGCTAGGGTCGTCATAGCCGGGGTGGGGGGTTTAGGGTCCGTGGTATCCATGTATTTAGTTGCGGCCGGCGTCGGGCGCGTGATCTTGTTCGATAGCGGCACCCTAGAACTCAACAACCTTAACAGGCAGATAATCTACACCGAGGAAGACTTAGGAACCTATAAAGTCGCCGCGGCGGTGAAGAGGCTTAAGAAACTTAATAGTGAGGTGGAGGTTATCGGGTACGCGGAAGACGTTAGATCAAGCAGGTTTAGGGAGGAGGTGAGTAACGCGGATCTAATAATTGATTGCCTCGATAACTGGGTCTCCAGGATCGCGGTGGATAAGGTCTCGTGGGAGTTGAGGAAACCCTTAATACATGGGGGTATCTCGGAATTTTACGGTCAAGTAACCACGGTGGTTCCCGGGATCACGAAATGTCTTAGGTGTATCTTGAACCTGGATGAGGAGAAGTTAAGCACTTCACCAGAGAGACCTCCTCAAGTCATAGGACCTACCCCGGGCGTTGTAGGATCTATTGAGGCGGCTGAAGCAATAAAGCTAATCACCGGCGTGGGCGAGCTACTGACTAACAAGCTCTTAATAATAGATTTGAAGAGGCATGATTTCACACTACTTAAACTGAGCGTGAGCGACGAGTGCCAATGCTAGTGAGCGGTGGGGGAGTGCACGCAGCCTCTCTAAACGAGCCCGGCTTGATCGCTAAGGTACTTGATATTCTCAGCGTGTGGGGTCGGGAAAACCTTGGAAGGCTTGGTTGGCTTGTTTCAGACCCGTACTCATACGAGTGGTGGGGTGGTTTTAAAGACCCTTTCGAGATAGGTGTCTCAGCCATACTAGTACAGCTCAGTAGGTGGGAAGCTGTCGACAAAGCTATCACCAGGTTAAGAGAAAACAAGTTGCTTGATCCCTACGTATTGGCTGAGGCACCGCAAGACATGATTAAGGAATTGATTAAGGGTGTAGGGTTTCATGAGAGTAAATCAAGAACTTTGAAGGAATTCTCAATACTCGTGGTTAGGAGGGGTGGGTGGGGAGCTTTCATCAACAGGGACTTAAACGAGGTGAGGAACGACTTAATCAAGATTAAGGGGATTGGCTACGAGACAGCGGACACCATACTCTTGTTCGCCGGGAATAAGCTCGTGCTACCTGTGTCTAGACTAGCTAGGCGCGTGCTGAGCAGGGTAGGCGTCAACCTACCTGCTAGTTACGTGAGAGCGCAACAGATACTTGAGAAACTGATTCCAGAAGATCTCGGTAGTTATAAGCTATTCCACGCCACCTTAGTATCCATCTCGAAGAAATACTGCAGGAGTAAGAAACCGTTATGTGCTGAATGCCCGTTACAAACGATATGCGGTTTCCCTACGAGAAATCTTAAGACCTGACCTACCTTCGAGGCTTTAAGGGAACGTAGGAACCCCTGAATTCCGGGAGGATCATCTCCCTATCTCTCAAGACTAGCTTACCGTTAATTATGACGTGCCGCGGCCAGCCACACAACTCAAGTCCTTCGAAGGGGGTCCAGTCAACCTTGTGGTGGAGTTTACTTGCTGACACGCTGAAGCAGAGGTTAGGGTCTACCAAGGCTATGTCCGCGTCGGAGCCCACGCTCAGAGACCCCTTACTCGGGTAAATACCCGCTATCCTGGCGGGGTTTTTCGATGTGATCTCCACGTACCTCTCCAAGGTTAAGAGTCCTGACTTCCTAACCCCTAAAGTGAAGACTAGCGGTAGCATGACTTCAAGGTTAGGTATCCCTCCCCAAGCATCCCAAACGTTGACTTCCTTCTCAGCCTTAGTTGAGGGAGCGTTATCTGAGGCTACCGCGTCAACAGAGCCTGAGGCAAGACCCCTCCACAGAGCCCTCACGTCATCACGTCGCTTAAGCGTGGGAGCAAGCTTAAGATAATTACCTAGTTTTGAGACGTCCTCTTTAGTGAAGTAGAGGTGGTGAGGGGTTGTCTCTACAGTTAGGTAAACCCCGTTTAAACGCGATTTCTCGACCTCCCGTAAGCCCTCGGCAGACGATAGATGAGCTATGTGTATGCCGTGCTTAAGACCCAGGAATCCGGCCACGTCGGCCACCCTCCTTATAGCCATGGCCTCAGCGATCGCCGGGCGTGACTCATGGTAAGACACCGGGTCATTCATCCCGGATTCCTTAAACTCTCTAGTTAGGTATTCGGTTATGGCGTCATCCTCGGCGTGAACTATGAGTGTACCTCCCCTACCGACCACAGACCTCACGACTTTAGTGAGCCCCTCATCACTCCTAGGCCTGAAAGGCTTGCAAGTAAAGACCTTGAATAAGTTAACTCCTAGGGATTGAAGCAACTCTACTGAGGAAGCGTTGTCCTCGTTCATCATCCCGGCAATCACGCCGAAATTCACTAGGGAGTCTTTCAGCCCTGCCTCATACTTAGCCTTGAAGCTCTCCTCGTCCTCAACATACATCCTCAGAGGCATATCGAAAAACGTGGTCACACCACCGTATAATGCGGCCTCACTACCGCTCCTGAAGTCTTCGTGATGTAGGTATTGGGGGTCGTGAACGTGTGCATGGATATCTATCCCTCCAGGCAGTGCTAGAAGCCCCCCACCCTCCAACACCTCGTCGTACCCGCTTGACGGCACAGACTTCCCGATATACACGATCTTGCCGTCCTCGATCACTAGAGAGGCTTCCACCAGTTCGTTACCGCCTATAACAAGCCTCACGTTCCTTACCAACATCAAGTCAATCACCAACCACCTCTAAGATCGGGTTCACCAGGGTTCCCCTCATCACGTCAAAAAGTCCTTGCTCGGTAATCCTGATCTCAGGTATTACCGGTAGTGGGAGTAAGGATATCGTCATGAACGCGGCGTGGAAATTCATCCCTAAGTACTCACAAGCCTTCGTGAAGTTCTTAACGCTCACGTAAACCTCCTCGAACGGCTTATCTGATATGAGGCCTGCTATAGGTAGCTCAACAACCCCTAAGACCCTGTCGTTGAGGACCGCCACAAGACCTCCCCCAACCCTAGTTAATTCCTTAACCGCTAAACACATCTCCTCAGGCGATTTACCTATAACTATTATGTTGTGGACGTCGTGCGCTATCGTTTGAGCAACCGCACCCCTAAGGATCCCCAACCCTTTAACCACGCCTAAGCCCAGCCTGCCTGTAGAGTGGTGTCTATCTATTACCGCAACGTACGTGTGGTCCGTTGCAGGCGGTAGTGTTAGGTAGCCGTCCACCACCAAGAACTCATCGATTTCCGCCTTCGTTATGGCCTTACCTAAAACAGCTTTTATGGTTAAGTACTTAACGCGGCCTCTCCTCCCGGGGATCTTGATTCTGAAGTCTTCGGGTGTGAAGGCCTTGCCTGTTCTTATAGTCTCGTAGAAATGTTTGGGGTACTCGTAAGTCTTGGTAGTGCCTAAGTAACGCCCCTCACTAACCACTAACTCCCCGTTAACTATTACTGCCTGCACTTGGAACGACCTGAAATTCTTCAGTAACACTACGTCAGCTAACCTCCCGGGGTTGATGGAGCCTAACTCATTAATGCCTAGGTATTCGGCCGCGTTTATGGTAGCCATCTGAACAGACGTTATAGGGTCTATCCCTAAAGAAACAGCCTTTCTCAAAATCCTGTTCATGTGACCTGACTCAACCAGATCAGTGACTTCTAAGTCATCGCTTGAGAAACTCAAATACCTGGTGTTTATCCTCATGTAGGTCAGTATCTTAGATAACTCCTCTAAATCCCTCCAAGCACTCCCCTCCCTAACCAGTATCCTCATACCGCTCCTCAACTTACTGAGTGCCTCATCCATGAACACGGACTCGTGATCTCCTCTAATCCCTACGGCCGCGTAAGGGATTAACATGTCCTCAGGTAGTTGGGGCGCGTGGCCGTCAACTATCTTCCCTGAAGTCAACGCGGAAGATATCTTCTCAAGCATCTCCTCGTCCCCGTTAATGACTGAGAGGAAGTCCATCACCTCCCCTAAACCAATCACTTCCTTGTAGTCGAGGAGCTCCCTCACCTCATTAAGCGTTATCTCAGAACCCTTCGTCAGACCTGACTTGATTGGAGGGACGCAGGAAGGTGCGTAGAAGAACAGACGTAGAGGCGTGTACCTAGATTCCTCGATGAAAGCTTTAACCCCTTCAACCCCTAACACGTTAGCTATTTCGTGAGGGTCTGCAGCGACTGTGGTCGTTCCGTTCATCAGCGCTAACTTACCGAACTCAGTCACTCTCAGCAGTGACGACTCTATGTGTACGTGAGGGTCTATGAAGCCCGGCGTCACCACCTCACTGGAGGAAGCGTCGATGATTAAGGTGTCAGGACCTCTATACTTATCCGCGTCGAAGTAACCCACCCTCACCACGTAGTTACGCCACACAGCTATGTTGACCTTCTCCCTTATATCACCTAATATCACGTCGACTAGGTTAGCGTTCTTGATTATGATATCTGATTTCAACTCACCCCTCGCAGCCAGAACAATACCCCTCAATTCCTTTAACGTGTATTCTCTCCTCAACAACTTACCTGACAACATAAACCAACACTTCTTAATTTTTAATGTAGTTCAATCAATTAATAAATATTAATAAACGTGCCGCTTTTAACGTAGGTGATTGTTTGGTAGACATATACGTTAGGGGTGGGTTTGTAATAACCATGAATAAAAGAAGGGAGGTTTTGAGGAACGGTTGTGTAGCTATTGAGGACGGGGAGATAATCGCGGTAGGTAAGTGTTCGGAGCTTGATAAGGATTTCAAGGGTAAGGCGTTCGAGGAGATAAACGCTGATAAGCATGTCGTGATGCCGGGATTGATTAACACGCACGTGCACTTAGTTCAAGGAATGCTTAAGGCTTGCGCTAACTATAGGAGGTTGATTCCTTGGCTTAAAGAACGTGTTTGGCCTCTTCAGGGGAATATGACGCGTGAGGAAGCGCTTGCTTCAGCTACCTTAACAATCCTTGAGCTGATAAAGTCCGGGACAACGACCTTCTTAGAGACGGGCCTGGTTGGGAGGTACGGGCCTGACAACATAATAGAAACCATACTTAAGTCAGGGCTTAGAGCCGCTGTCGCAAGACACGTAATGGACATGAGCGGTTACGCGTTGGAGAAGGGGGCTCTACACGAAGGCCTCGTTGAAGACGGCGAGACTAGCATGGGGGATACCCTGAGGTTATACAACAAATACCACGGGAGGGACGGGAGGATATACGTGTGGTTCGGTCCTAGGACGCCCGGGGCTGTAAGCGTAGAGCTCTACAGGGAGATAGCTCACGAAGCTGAGAGACTGGGGACCGGGATCACCATGCACTTAGCTGAGGTGAGGGAGGACGTGGAATACACCCTCAAGACATTCAACATGAAACCCGTGGATTTCGTTAAGTGGTTAGGTCTTGTAGGGCCTAACGTAGTCTTAGTGCATGTTGTGTGGGTTACTGACGAGGAAATAAAGACCTTAGCTGAAACCAAAACCAACGTGAGTCATAACCCATCCAGCAACGGCAAGTTAGGTTCGGGGATAGCCAGAGTCTCAGACATGCTTCGAGCAGGCGTTAACGTGGCTTTAGGGACTGACGGCGGGCCGAGCAACGACAACTACGACTTAATAGAGGAGATGCACGTAGCCGCAATAATCCAAAACGCGTATAAGGCGGATCCAGAAGCCCTGAGAGCTGAGGACGTTCTTGAGATGGCTACCGTAAGAGGTGCTAAGGCGTTAGGTCTTTCAGACAAGGTAGGTTCTATCGAGGTAGGTAAGCGTGCAGACCTAATAACCATAAAGTACTGGGACCCCAAACTCATGCCGATGAACGACCCCGTATCACACGTGGTCTTCGCCGCTAACGGCTCACACGTTCAGGACGTCATAGTAGACGGGAAGATAATCATGAGGGGTAGGAAAGTGCTGACACTAGATGAGGAGGAGGTCTTGAGGGAGGTTGAGTCAAGGTCTCGCGAACTCTTCAGTAGGACGGGCATATGCGTAGAATCCGACGTTAAGTATCCCCTGATATAGTTGAGTGAGTCAAGCAAAATATTTAGCTTTAACCAATGAATACTATTAGTGAACCCCTGTGGAGTACGACTTCGTGCTGGAGCTAATAGCTCAGAAGATTGCCGGAGATATAGTGATGAGCGAGAATTACGGGGCTTCTCTTAGGAAGTGGAGGGAGGTCTTCAAGCTAACGCAGACTGAGGTAGGGGTGCTTATGGGCGTTAGCGCTTCCGTTATAAGTGATTACGAGAAGGGCAGGAGATCCCCCGGCGTCAAGTTCGTGAGGAGGTTTGTTAAAGCTTTGATAAACCTTGATAAGTCGAGAGGGTATCCTGTAGTTAAGCAGATAGCTAGCTCCCTGAACTTAAGTCTAGGAGCTATAATGGATCTCAAAGACTTCAGCGTCCCCATGAAGCTTGACGAGCTAGTCACCGTTGTAGAGGGCTTCATAGCGAACTCAAACATGCATAGAGACGTCATCATATACGGCTACACAGTGCTCGACAGCTTGGAAGCTATAGAGAGGTTAAGCGGCAACGAGTTCTGGCAGATAATGGGGGCTACGACTAGGAGAGCCCTGATATTCACTAAGGTCAGTACCGGGAGATCCCCCATGATATCGGTGAGGGTGAGTCCCGTGAAACCTGTGGCAGTCGTTCTGCACGGGACTAAGAAGATTGACCCGCTAGCTATTAGGTTAGCTGATAGGGAGGGTCTTCCGCTGATAGTGTCTCTGAAGCCTACCGCCGAAGACTTAATAAAATCTCTTAGGAAGTGGTTTTCTGAGAGGGAGGAAGCACTCACTACATGAAGTCAATCATAGCTAACGCTTCTCAGTCAGCATGAGTATGGCTTGAGGTATGTCACCGCCCGCTTTCCTCAAAGCCTCTATGGCCTCCTCTCTCGAAGCACCTGTCTGCTCCATAACGAATCTCACATCATCCTCACTTATCGCCTGCGCCGACTCCACGCTCACCTCCTTACTAGAGACCTCCTCAACCCCGCCGCTCACGTAGTATATCTTCTGATCCTGGAACTTCATCACGACTACTTGAGGCTCCCTTATAATTAATTCCTTATCGGAGAACTCGATCGTGATTGACTTAACCTCCTTCAGCTCCTCGACATCAATCCCTAACTGCTTCATTCTCCTCTTCAATTCTCTCGGGTTGGTTGGGAACATCCTGAACACACTCCCAAATATTAATTACTTAATCAATCCCTTATATAGGGTTTGAAGTGCTTAGAGTGAGAGTGTTAGGCGGAGGTCGTGAGGTAGGTAGGGCGGCTGTTACGGTTAGCTTAGGTGATGGCAGGCAGTCGCTACTGCTAGATTACGGAGTGAATTTCGATGAGGAGGATAAGCCGAGGTTTCCTGAACACGTGAAGCCTTCCGAGGTTGCGGGGCTTGTGCTAACGCACGCTCACCTAGATCACGTGGGGGCAGCGCCGATGTTGCACGTGACGTCCAAGGTGTCCACCGTAGCTACCGCGTTGACTAAGAGGTTATGTGAGATAATGATTAAGGACTTCATAAAGATCTCGGGTTATTACCTACCCTACGAGGAAGTAGATCTCTACAACATGATTGACGGCATCCCAGACTACTCATACGAGAACGAGGTTCAGTTAGGTGATTACAGGGTTAAACTCCTTAACGCCGGACACATACCGGGTAGCTCAATGGCTTACGTTGAGGCAGGCGAGTATAGCGTGGTTTACACGGGCGACGTAAACACCATAGATACTAGGCTAGTCTCGAGAGCTAGGGTTTCAGGGGTTAAAGCCGATGTAGTGATTATTGAGGGGACCTACGGCTGGGTAAAACACCCGCCCAGAGAATTAGTTGAGAAAGAATTTCTGGAAGCTATTAAGGAAGTCACTGATAGGGGAGGTAACGTGCTTATCCCGGCGTTTAGTCTCGGGAGAGCACAGGAAATACTGACGCTACTTTATGAAGGGTTTGAAGGCAACGTTTTCTACGATGGCATGATAAGGCAGATTTACGAGGTCTTCATAAGCTACCCCGAGTACATAAATAAGTACGAGGAGCTCTTGAAGTCTAAGGAAGAGTTTAAGCCTGTGGTAAGACCCTCACAGAGGAGGAGGATAGTTGATGGGAGAGGTAATGTCATAGTAGCGTCGGCAGGGATGCTTAAGGGCGGTCCAGCAGTCTACTACCTCAAGAAACTGGCCGGGGACCCCCTCAACGCGGTCTTCATGGTTTCTTACCAAGCCCCGGGAACTCCCGGCAGGCACCTCTTAGAGGACGGGATCCCCTCGGAAGAGGTAGGGCCTGTTAAAGCTAGGGTTCAGTGGTTTGATTTCTCGAGCCATGCAGGGGTTGACGGCCTCCTAGAACTCCTCAAAAGCTTCAGTAACGTCAAGCACGTCGTGGTAGTACACACAAGCGAGAAAGCAGGGAAGTACTTCACTGAGAAGATTAGGGAGACCATGAACGACGTCTCAGTACACCTACCGCATAACAACGAGGAAATAATGATTGAGTGATTACTTTGGTTAAGACAGATTTACTCAGCGACGTCATGAAATTTCTATGTTCTTCGAAAGCCTCAACACTACAGGACCTAATGAAAGAATTCAAACTAACTGAAGCGGAGACGGAAGCTCTGCTATCAATCCTGCTAGGCGAGGGTCTCCTAATCAAGGTTGAGGCAGGAACTATCAACCCCTGCGTTGGATGCCCCCTAAACACGGCATGCAAAATCAAAACAACAAGGTACGAGAACACGACCACCCACTATAGATTAAGTAATTCAGGCCTCAAATTCTGCGAAAAACTTAAAACTTAACTCCCCCAACCACACCACCAGTACCCGGAATCTTCTAACAGGAGCAGGTCTTGAGCCGTGAAGTACGTCACTACAATAAAAAGAGTAAAAATAAAAGACTAAACCTACGTCGTGAGGAACCTAACGTGTTAGTTCCTCGGGTAATGAGTAGGTCGTGATTCTCCACATCCTCTTACCTACTTCACTGAGCCTTCTTAAGGCTTCAGCGCCGTTGATGACCGCGCCTTCCCTCAACTCAATTCTAACGCCTACGATCACGCCGTCCTTGATTAAGACCCTGACTTTATTTCCTTCCGTGTCCGCGGCGAGCGCGTAGAGGGTTTTCAGTTTTGCCTCCGCGCACTCCTTACTTAATCTCGTCAAGAGCTCTGAGCCGCCTAGCTCCTCCCTAACCTCGTTTAACGTTCTTGATTTGAGTATTATTTTGCTTAGTAAGACCTCGTCTTCAAGAGCTGCGGGGTTCTCGGCAAGACCTACCTCAACTACCTCAGCAGAGGGTTTAGGTAGTTCCTCACGCTTGACCTGCTCTACAGGAACTACTTCCGTCGCTGGTTGCGCGACCTCCGCTCTCTTAATAAGCCCTTTCTTCCAAGCCTCAATCACTGCAGGCAACTCTTCTATCAGCCTATTAGTGTATGACTCGATGAATTCCTTAACACGAGGCTTCAAAGCTTTCTCATTAGCTGACTTAACTGAGACCCTGCCCCTAACTATGGTTAAGGGCTTGCCGAGCAATTCCCTGCCCACAACGCTCAACCTAAGCTCAAGACTTAAGTCGTCACGTCCCTCAATCACTATGATAGCGACCTCGCCCTCCCTATTAGTACTTAGTCTGAAGCGTGCCTTACTCGAATAATCACCTATCCTCAAATTAGCTAAGACCTCGCCGTCACTCAATACCTCGATTAAAGACTCTATGATAGGCCATAAACCTAGATGTAGCTGAAGATCTGATAAAATAGGGAGAACCTCGTCAACGTGTAGGGAAAGAGCAACACTAAACTCATTAACTATGACCAATCTCTCAGGCCCCGAAATATTTACGTGGCGGCGCTAAAAATATATACTCTATAAGAATCTTTTGATTAGGTGATGTGATACTAGGATAACTGATTTAATGATGTTGTGGCGGCTGTCTGACTTAATTTAAATACCTAGATTTTGCTTTTTCTATTAGGTTGCGGTATGAGCTGGGCTCTAGTTCTTAAGAAGGCTTCGGAGATTTTGGTTGAGAAGGATTATGAGGTAAGGCTTATCATCGCGTCCCTGCTTGCCGAGGGCCACGTCCTCATAGAGGGAGTGCCCGGCATAGCTAAGACCTTAACCGCTAAGACCGTGGCTAAGCTCCTGAACCTAGACTTCAAGAGGGTTCAGATGACGCCGGATTTACTGCCCACAGACATAGTAGGTGGTTACGTTTATGACGCTAGGCAGGGATCCTTCACCCTCAAGAAGGGCCCTGTATTTACTAACGTATTACTGATTGACGAGATTAATAGGGGGTCGCCTAGAACCCAGTCAGCCCTGCTTGAAGCAATGCAGGAGAGGCAGGTAAGTATTGAGGGCCAGACATTCCCTCTCGAGAAACCCTTCATAGTCCTAGCTACTCAAAACCCGATAGAGTTCGAGGGTGTTTTCCCCTTACCTGAGGCACAGCTAGATAGATTCTTAGCCAGGATAGAATCAACCTACACCTCAACGGAGGGCTTGAAGAGAATCATTAAGGAGATAGACCAGATCGAGGAAGGGTTTAATGCGTTAAGCCCGGTGATGGGTAGGGAGGAGGTCCTTGAGTCTATTAAGGAGGTCCGTAAGGTCAGGGTCGACGACTCAATATACGACTACACAGTCAGGTTGGTTGAGGAGTCGCGCAAGCATCCTGCGGTCAAGCTAGGTGCTTCCCCTAGAGCGGGCATAGCCCTCGTAAGACTTGCTAAAGCGCTAGCCTACATAGACTCAAGAAATTACGTGATCCCGGACGATATCAAGAGCGCGGCTAAGCCCGTACTATCACATAGAATAATACTTAAGCCTGAGTACGAGATCAGCGGCATCAACTCAGGGAAGGTTATTGAAGACCTCCTAGCAAGCGTGGAGGTCCCGAAGCCTTGAGTAACCCCATCGAAAAAGTCAAGAAAGCCTTACTACTCACACTACCACTCATAATCTTCCTAACACAGACCGTAGCGATAGCCACTGAAGCTACCGAGATACACACCCCTGACTTCCCCAACTACCTGGATATGCTGTACGACTACAAACCAGGCACCCAACTAAACTACACGGAATACCTCCAATTACTCAAGGAATTCTTTAACTCAATCAACGAGGGTCGGGACCTAGAAGACGTAATGAGTGATCCAAACCTAAGTAAGTTGCAGTCCTTGATGAGGGAGGGTGGGGACCTAGATAACGCGCGCAAGCTCGACGCCTTAATGAACTACAGTACCCTCAACTTAGACGAACTCATTCAAGGCATCAGGGATGATGAGTTAAGGTCGCTTATCCAGGAAGCAGCCTTAACAGGTAATGTGAGCAACTCCTTACTCAACCTTATTAACGAGATGTATTCCTCAGGTAAGATCAGCTTCGACGACTACGTGAGAGCGCTCTACGCGTTAAGAAATATAAGTAGTGATGCTGAGTCAAGGAAGCAGATAGACTCACTGCTTTTGAGGGTTTTAGGTAATAGCTTGATTAATTCCTCGCTTAACGTGTTAGGAGGTTCGGAATCACTAACTCAACTAACTGACCAGGAGTTAATGAGGGATGCAGTAAATTCGATGCTTCAATTCTTGAGTAGGGAGCCCGAAACTAACGCAGACTTCATTAAGGGTCTTGAGGATCTCTTGAAGTCCTCGCAAACCTCACCATCAATACCTAGCCTCAAACTACCTTCAGCCGGTCTAGCACTACCCCCGCTAACGTCCTTGAGTATTGACTTAGGTACCGCTCTACCATTCATCGTATTAGCTCTAGCCCTCACGATATCCTTGGTAATATTCCTGAAGCAAGACAAGATTAGCTCTGCTCTAGCACGCCTGACCCCACGCGGTAGCAGGCCCTTCTACGGACTCGGCAACATCGAGTCAAGAATTATTAGAACCTACTGGAACTCTGTTGAGTTGTTGAGAAAGAAGGTTCAGAGAAGTCCTAGCGACACTCATAGAGAGTACTACGAGAGAGTTTCTAGAACACTCCCTGAGGTCGACTCAGTGTTCAGGAACATCACATTCGCTTACGAGAAGGTTAGGTGGGGGGCATTAGATGAGGGTGCGTTAGCGGATGAGGTAGACAGTAATTACGTGAGGTTAAAGGATTTGGTGGGTAAGTCTTGAGGGTTAAGCCGGTCCTAGAACTGGTTGGTCGAGTCATGGTCCTCTTAGTGTTCTGGACCTCAATAAATAACCTCTTAACCAGCACTTTCTCGGGAAAGCTAGTTAATGATTTATTGAGGATTACCGCGATCTTCTCTATCAAGGACTTAACGGCGTTGACGAGCTTGTTCACACTAATCGCTCCCTTACTAGCAGTACTCACGGTCGTAACCATGAGTCATAAGCTATACGTGATTACCTCACTACTCGCTTTCCTGAGCTCGCGGCCGGATCCCACTTACTTAGTGTTGGTTACGCTGGGCTTACTCACGTTACTATCGATTAACACGTACCTAACTAGCCTCAGGGGTTCTAGGGAGGGGGTGTTAAGGGACGTTAAGGTTGAGGGTTCTAAGGCTTCTTACCCTCTCCTCGCTCTGGTGGTGTGCTTACTGGTTATTAGCTCAACGTATTTAGTTTACCTCTACATAGATCTATTCTTCTCGTTCGTGGGGGCAATACCAGCCTACTCTAGGGTTAGGGTGCTCAGCGATTTCCTCGTGAACAACCCGCTCGGTAAGGCTTTACTAACCATCACATTCCTGGCAGCTTTCATAGAACCCTCACACAACTTGGTGGAGGCGCTCGCTTACTTCATCAGCCCTAACCCAACGTTAGCTAGGGCTGAGTTGAGGACCGCTATCAAGACTTTCGACGAGATTAAGTACCCCTTCTATTCCTTAATGAGCTTCATCCTAGCTCTCTACGTCGCCCCACCACTCTACGTAGTCTCCGGCTTCATCTACTCTAACTACATTCTTAGAGTGTTTCCAGCCCTGAAATCTGTTGCGAGCCCCATAACTAATTCACCAATCATTCAATTACTCGCCGAGATCCTTTTCTTCATGGTTGTCTGGGGTGTCTTCAGGTACGTGACCAAGTTCTTCAGGGGTTACGTTAGTAAGGGCATTATCTCGGCATTCCTAGTACTGCTTGCTCTAGTGGTGTTCGCTCAATACTTAGGTCACTTAAGTCTGGACGAGGCGTTAACCAGTGTTTACTTCACGTACTACAGGAATTTCCTGAGGGTTGGTGAGTTACTACTCCAACTAACAGGTTTTGTACCGTGAGGTGATTGAATGAAGTTAAAAATTAAGAAGTGGTACGCGTACATGGTCTTCGCGGCGGCGTCATTCATACTAGCAGTGATATTCCTGATGTGGTCAGTGTACTACATGAGTAGCGCTATGGTGGGGACGTCGTTCCTAACGGCCTTAGCGGGCTTCGCGTTCTTAGCGACGTCGATACAAGCACTTAAGATAGCTGCCTACGTCTACAGCGCGGAGTTAGGTGCTAAACCTAATGAGTGAGCCTAAGAAAGCGAGGAAGGAGGTTCTGGTCCTAGTACCCACGACCACCTTCCTAGCCTTACTCGTAGCCTCACTAATAGCTGTTGTTGAGTTAGGTCCTCCAAGCATAGGGGTTCCCGTAGGCGCGTCACCACTGAACACCGGTAAGTTAGGGACCTCTAAACTACTCTACATACTTAAAGAGAGGTTCGGGGATGTCCAGGTCGTTCGAGACTGGCTCGCCGCTAACAAGTCCGTGGGAGCATGCGGCAAACTCTTGATAGTGATCGTCTCCCCTGAGAAACCCTTCACGGAGAAAGACCTGGACTCTATTAAGTCATTAAGCAAGAAATGCAGCACGACATTACTCTTCATAGCTGACGAGACAGGACACTCCAACACGGTCTTAGAGAGCTTAGGGTTTGGTGTGAGGGTTGACGGCAGACTCCTACTCGAGCTTTCTCAAGCACAGGCTTCGGGAAACACCTCCTTCTTCCTGAAAGCACTCTTTAACTACCCGGGAGGGTATAGTGATGAGTTATATCTTGATAAGGCTTCCTTCATCGAGTTAACCGATGAGAGTAGCAACAACATACTAATCCTAGGGGTAACGTCTTCCAGAGAGGTTGTCTTAGTTGGTAACGGTACCGTCAAAATAGTTGGTGAGCTTAGCGGGGGCTCTGAGGTAACGCCCGTCGCGGTTTTAGAGACTGGGGAACGGCGTAAAGCCTTAGTAATATCTGATGGATCCATACTAACTAATCAAGTACTTGAGGACGAGACTTGGGGTAGGAGATACGAGAGGTTGCTTAAGGAGAGCATAGACTTACTGGTTAACGAATCAGGCAACGTCCTAGTGTTAGTTGATTCGACTAAGTATGAGTACGTAGATCCTGCGAGACTACTTAACTCGAACCCTCAACTCTACGCAGACCCACTAACCCTAGCCTCATACATAGTGGTTAGGCTGATTCACCCGTCGACTTGGTTCCCCCCAACGATAGACTTAATTAACGGCTTATCTAGCAGGCTCTTCAGTGCCGGGACCCTCATTTTAGTTGTGGCGGCAACGCTTCTCGGGCTCATCATCGCGATGATGGTATTGCCTAGAACTCCTGAGAGGGTTAGGGATCGGGCGATGGAGAGCGTCATAAGCAAGGATTACTTCACGTTAGCTGATCTAAGGGAGAAGATACTTGCCGGACGTGTTAGCTTAGGTAAGGAGGACTTCATAACGCTTTACGAGATAGTTAACGAGGTCTTCAAAGACGTTGTGGGGGTGCCTTTAAGTGATGAGAGACTTATTAACGTCTTGACTTCCCGAGGGCTCGACCCCGTTAAGGCTAGGAGGTTCTGGAAGAGGATGAACGGCACGTACTCGAAGGCTAGGAAGAGGTTCGGCTTCCCCCCAATCATCATGTGGGGCAGGCTGGTTAAGAAGAGAATAGCTGAGTGTGAGGAGGTCTTAAACGCTGTGGGCACGTCACTACTTAAGGACCTGGGCTTCGAGTACGTTCTGATGAGGTGATTTCATGTGGCCACCTCCTCCGCCAACATCAAGGGTACTGAACGCTTAACAACCATCATCCTCTTCTCAAGCATGTTGATAGCTTTCTGGGTATTCCTAGGTTACGAAACCCTCGCCGCCGGGCTCGCGCTACTCACTCTCTCCATCACCATGAGGTTTTATGCTGTAGCCGCAGCCAACGCTGTCCAGAAAGCACGTGTTCTAGCAAGTTATGAGGGGTCGTTCAGCGACGAGCCGGTCAGGGTCAGCTTCACCATAGTTAACGTGAGTAGGGTTCCGATAGCTTTCCTAGAGTTCCTACTACATCACAGCCCATACCTGAGGGCGTCCACACAGACCTCCGGCACCACCTACCTACCGCCTAGGGGTAGCGTCAAGATCTCGTTCGTTTTTGATGGGAGGGCGGGTAAGCATCTAGTAGGTCCGTTAAAGGTCGTTGTCAGGGATCCTCTAGGACTTTATAAATCCGCTGAGTTACCTGTAGGTAGCCCTGTCGAGGTTAGGGTGATGCCGAAGCCTTCGGAAGCCCTGCTACGCAGGGCTCTCATAACCTCTAAGGTAGCGGCTCTCTCAAGAACTAGGAGGGTTGGTGTGGGTGTGGAGTTCTACGGCGTTAGGGAGTATATGCCTGGCGATGAGTTGAGGAGGATTTCCTGGAGGCATTACTCGCTGTGGGGCAAGCCCTTCGTGAAGTTGACTGAGGAGGAATCCTCACTAAACCTAGTCTTCCTAATCTACCTGAGTAGGGAGGCTTTCTCAGGAGTCTACAAGCACACGCCGTTCGAGCACGTGGCTAGCGTGGTAGCGTCCATAGCTAGGTACTCAGCAAGGAGGAATGACTTGATGTGTCTGCACGCATCGGTTGGCGGAACCCACATACACACCCGCTTAATGAGGGGTAGGAGAGCTTATCAAGAGATCATGAACTCGCTCGCGGAAATCCCGTTCAACCCGGATATCCAGGACTTCACACAATTTAAAACACTGAACGAGGTTCTCAGCGAGGTATACCGGTACTTGCCGAGGGATAGGTCCATAATATTGTTACTGACCACCTCATCCACCCTGATTAAGGAAGCACAAAGACTCCAGAAACTCATGACCTTCCTCTCCAGCAAGGGTCACGTCACCTACGTCATATGCCCCCTCACGCAAGCGTATGAGGTTAAGGGGTTGCCTGAGTGGGGTAAAGCACTCTACAGACTGAAGACTTTCGAGACCGTGAGGAACGAGGTAATGAGCATAAGGAAGGTGAGGGAACTAGGCATCCCAGTGATAGCGATGGGTCCTGAAAACATAGTGCAGGAGGTAGTTTCCAGGCTAGAAACCCTGAGGAGTTAGGCCTGAGAACAGTCTCGAAAGACTTAACGTAAGGTTCTTGCAGGAATTTAATGAAATAAAAATAAGAAACAAGCTATTATATTCTCAGGTAGGCTCTTAACGTGTACACTATGAATGACACTATGGCGGAACCCCCGACAGCCCCGGCACCGCCCACGTAAAACACGTCCCTAAGCCTCTCAGCTCCTAACGCCTTAGTTAAGGCTAGTCTAGCGGCTACGGTGACTAATACTGCTATGCCTGCCGGCGGGTTGGAGATCATGAGTCCTGTAGCAAGGAGTATTCCTATTTGTCTTTCAGGACCTCCGACAAGCTGTAGTATGAACCCTATTGGTGCCCAGGTCAGTAACCACCTAGCTAGTTCTGGATCCGCGGCCGCCTTAGCTGTGGCTGCCAGGGTTTTAGCTGCCGGCGGGTACAGGTTTAACCCAACGAAGTATGCGTTATAGAATATAGCGACCAGCGTTAGCGACACTGCCAGAGAAAGTATTTTAGCGTAGAACTGCCATCTCCTCCCTATTCTCTCGAAGTTGGGGTCCTTACCCTCCCCCCTGAGGATCCACCCGGTTTTCAGATCGTAGCTGAGGTCCGCCATTCCAGGCCCTGTAGCGGCAACGTAAGCCACGCCTATGCCTGCAGCTAGCGGGGGCCACCCGAAGAGTAGGCTTATGACTAGTGAAGCTAGTGCGGTAGCGAACGCGGGGAACCAGCCGGCATACATCCCTGAAAGAGCACAGATAAGGGTCGTGAACCACGCCTGGAAGCCTATGTACACCACCCACAAGACAAACATTGCAGGACTCATCATCCCGCTAACACCGGATATTAAGCCAGCAACTAACGCGCCAGCGATGAAGAGCACTAACGCCATGAACAACCTCCTCAACGCATCGCTAGCACTAACGAGGGTTGGCGGCGCGCTGACCGAGGTTCCTGAAGCCCCTCCCGTGCTATGCTTCCTCCTAACCCTGAAGTATAGTAGGAGGAACTGAATTAGTGCGGCAATGCCTGCGCCGGCCATTATGCCCTGCGGCGCGTATATTTTATAGAAGTCTATGCCGACTAGCGTCGGTCCGTAAGCTCTCAGTATCAAGCCTATACCGAATGAAGTTATAGCTACTATCTGCGTTATGAGTGTTATGCCTACGACATCGCCCGGGTACCCCAGGTACGTTAGCGCGCCGCCGAATATCATGCCGTAGAGCAACAGCAACGCTCTCTTACCCCTGCTCAACGCCGCTTTTATGGCTTCGGCAGTAGCTATGCCGGGAGGCCATGGATTCCTAGCCGGGTAAAACGGTGAGTCAAATATCCAGTAAGCGAGGAGTATATCTATTACACCAGCGATGAGAACCCCGAGCATCACCCCATAGAAGTATGTTCCTCCAGTTAATCCTAGGAGGTACGGTACGGCTATGGTTAGCAGGAACACGTTCCCTGCCTGAAAAGTAGCTCCCGAGATGACTGTCTGCATCAAGTTAACTCTATGAGGGTTCCGCATTCTCCTAGCGAATTGTACAGGTATGGTTGAGAACGCTATAGCGATGAGAGCACCTATGATCGAAGTATTCGGGTTTATGCCAACCCTGCATATCAACTCCATCCCTATTATGGCGCCGAACAACGCTAGAGCAAGCCCCATAGCCAGAACTACCGGTTCATACAGCTTAGGGTGGTATTCAGTGCCCTCAGACACCGTAATATCACCTCAATATACTGCTACCTAGGGGTATTTAAATAACACTTATACAATCCAAAACACAAGCCTAGCTTTTTTTAACGTAATCAAATAAATAATTTTCAAGACATCAAAGAAAGATTTTACTTAACACAATTAACTTACGTTTCTCTAAAGATTTATAATTGTGATAGCCAATTCTAGATTGTGATGTTAAATGTCCGTCTTGAAGCACGTATTGGAAGTAATTGACTTGCTTGATGATCCCAGGGTTAATGGGGAGGCCGTCAGGAAATTCTTCACTAGTAAGGGATTTAGTGACCTTCAGATAGAGGTAGAGACTGTTTACGGGGATAAGGGATCGACAGACTTCATAACGATAAAGATTCCTGGCGGGAGCGGTAAGGCATCAGGGGGTTCGTCCCCGACGCTGGGGGTTGTTGGCAGGTTAGGCGGTATTGGTGCTAGGCCGACGTACTTAGGGATGGTTTCAGACGCTGACGGTGCTATCGTTGCTCTCGCCACAGCATATAAGGTTGCGGAGATGAGGTCTCGAGGGGATGTGTTGCCGGGAGACGTTGTCGTGACTACACATATATGCCCTAACGCGCCGACCCGCCCCCACAAGCCTGTCCCAATGATGGATTCCCCGGTCGACATATTCACACTGCTTAAGAAGGAGGTTAGGGACGAGATGGACGCTGTCCTCTCAGTCGACGCTACTAAGGCTAACTGGGTCATAAAACACACCGGGTTTGCCATAACGCCTACGGTGAAGGAGGGGTGGATACTGAGGGTGAGCCCCGATTTAACGGATATATACGTGAGGGTTACTGGAGAACCTCCCGTGATCGTCCCGATAACGATGCAGGACATAACACCTTACTCGACACCGGTGTACCACATAAACAGCATGATGCAGCCATGGCTCTACACTAAAGCGCCCGTGGTAGGGGTGGCTATAACCGCTAGGATGGCGTTGCCCGGGTCCGGGACAGGACCGACCAACTTCATAGCCTTGGAGCAGTCAACGAGGTTCGTGGTTGAGGTAGCTAAGGACTTCACTATGGGTAGGGCGAGGTTCTACGACCCGCAAGAGTGGGAGACAATCCTCAAGATTCACGGCCCTGTCGCAGACATACTTAGGAAGGGGATACCTAAGTAGTTAGTGATGAGCATGAGGTACACTGTAGGGTTGGTTAGGGTCTTAACGTTAAGGGATGAGGAACTCCTCAACCTGCACGGCAGAATCATTGAGAACGCTTTCCCAGACTTAAGAGTTGTTAGTAGGTGTATTGAGGATCAACCTAAGGGTATCTACGATCTTGAGTCCGAAGAGATCGCTAAGCCCAAAATACTTAGACTAGCTAAAGAGTTTGAGAAGGAAGGGGTTAAAGCTGTCGTGATTAGCTGCGCTGCAGACCCCGCCGTAAGGGAGGCTAGGAAGGAGTTAAGGATACCAGTCATAGGCGCTGGTTCGGCGGCAGCGTCTCTAGCATTAGCTTACGGTGATAAGGTCGGCGTGCTTAACCTCACCGAGGACACGCCTAAGGTAATCAAGGACGTCCTAGGATCGCATCTAGTAGCTGAGGGAAAACCTGAAGGTGTTAGAAACACTCTTGACTTAATGACTGACTGGGGTAGGGCGGCGGCCGTGAAGGCTTTGAAGAATCTCCTCACGCGCGGTGTCGACGTGATAGTCTTAGCGTGCACCGGGTACTCGACGATAGGGTTCGCTAAGATCGCTGAGGATATCGCGGGGGTTCCGGTAGTGGATCCCGTGGTAGCGGCTGGAGCCGTAACACTGAATATCTTGAAACAAAGAGAGCTTAGAGGTGTTACGGGTTGAGGATTAAGGTTGATGATAGAACTGCGGAGGCAGCGGTTCTCGGCGGGTCATTCTTCGGTGGCGGGGGTGGCGGGGACCTTAAGACAGGTTTAACGACCGCTAAGCTAGCCGTCGAGTTCGGGGAACTCTACATAGTAGACTTAAGCGAGGTTCCCGGAGATAGCTACGTGGTCACGGCATCTCTCGTGGGCGCGCCGGCCGCTAAGGGAAGATACTTAAAGCCGAGCCACATGATCAGGTCCGCTGAGTTATTAATGAATTACGGTAAAGTACGGGTAGGGGGCTTCATATCCTCCGAGAACGGTGGTGCTTCAACAGCTAATGGGTGGATACCTGCGGCGGTCCTCGAGATTCCGGTGGTTGACGCGCCCGCCGACGGCAGGGCTCACCCGACGGGCGTGATGGGTTCTATGGGTCTTCACAAAGTTAAGGGGTATACGTCTCTTCAAGCCGCTGTAGGCGGGAGTAAGGAAGCCGGGACATACGTTGAGTTATTCGCTCGCGGAGCCTTAGACAAGGTTGATAAGCTGGTTAGGGAAGCCTCCGTCCAGGCAGGCGGTATGGTCGCGGTAACCCGTAATCCGGTCAGCCCAGATTACTTAAAGGATAACGCGGCTGTCGGAGCGCTCAGTAAAGCTATCGAGGTAGGTAAGATAATGCAGAGACACTACGGTGACGCGGAGAGGATAGCTTATGAGGTGATTAAGTATCTAGGTGGCGGGGAAGTCGTTGATAGGGGGGTTGTCGACAACGTCTTGATAGAGACACGCGGCGGGTATGATGTAGGGAGGGTACTGGTTAGAGGCAGGTCCGAAACCTACGAGATAACTTTCTGGAATGAGTATATGACCTTAGAGAGCTCAGGCAACGTGAGGCTAGCCACGTTCCCGGATCTCATAGTCACCCTAGATTTAAAGACTTCGCTGCCGCTCCCCTCAGCCGAGGTTAAGGCAGGTGATGAAGTCCTCATCACGGTGATACCTAAAGAGCTCGTCCCGCTCGGTGCTGGAGTGAAAGACCCGGAGATATTAAGGCAGGTCGAGAACGTAATCGGTAAGAGGATAGGGTGATGTGGTGTGAGGAGGGTAGGTTTAGTTACTATAGGTCAGTCACCCAGGGTTGACGTAGTGCCCGAGATTAAGGAAGTGTTGAGGGATGTTGAGGTAGAGGTAGTTGAGTGCGGCGCTCTAGATAAGCTGAGTAAGGACGAAATCAAAGCTCTCGCTCCTGGGGAGGGCGAGTACGTGTTGGTCACTAGGCTGAGGGACGGTACTGAGGTCAGGGTTGCGCGTGAGAAGATACTGCCGTTGATGCAGGGATGCATAGACTCTCTCGAGCCGTCGGTTGATGTGGTGGGGTTGCTCTGCACGGGCGAGTTCCCGGAGCTTAAGTCGAGGAAGTTATTGCTGGAGCCGTCGGATCTGCTGCTTAAGGTGGTTGAGTCGCTCAGGGTGAGTAGGTTGGGTGTCGTGGTACCGGATCCTAAGCAAGTAGACCTGACTAGGAGGAAGTGGGGTGGGGTGGCGCCGGACTTAAAGATTATTAGCGTGTCACCCTACACGGGAACCCTGGAAGATTTGAGGAAAGCTTCGGAAGAATTAAGTGATCGAGACCTCGTAGTGTTAGACTGCATAGGGTTCGGCAAGGAAGCTAAGAGGGTGGTGGCCGCAGCGTCAGGCAAGCCCGTTCTAATACCTAGAACGCTTATGGCTCGCGTGCTCAGGGAGCTCCTGGGGGTCTAGGAATTGACTCAGCAACCCGTCTTAGGTGTTGAGGTCAAGGATGAGTTGCTGAGAGCTGCTGAAGTAGCGTTGACGCGGTGTCTACGCGTTAAGCCAGGTGAGTCAGTACTGATAATCACTGACGAACCCCTCAGGAGGATAGGCGTTCATTTATGGGTTAAGGCGAGAGAGTTAGGTGCTGAAGCTATTTACGTTGAGATGATCGCGAGGAAGGTTCACGGTGAGGAGCCGCCTAAGCCTGTCGCAGAGGCTATGAAAGCTGCTGACGTAGTTATAGCGCCTACGTCGAAATCGCTGACGCACACCGTGGCTAGGAAGGAAGCTGCTGAGAGGGGCGCTAGAGTGGCTACGATGCCGGGCGTAACCGAGGATATATTCGTGAGGACCATGAGCGTGGACTACGAGCTAGTTCAAAGGCTGACGGAGGCGGTGGCTAAGGTTCTGGACGAGGGTCGTGAGGTCAGGGTTGTGACGAGTCTTGGGACGGACCTGACCTTCTCTATAGAGGGTAGGAAAGCTAGGAGAAGTACCGGGGTGTTGGTCAACCCGGGTGATTGGGGAAACTTACCTAGCGGTGAGGCGTACATAGCTCCCGTAGAGGGTACTGCGAACGGGGTGGTGGTCGTGGACGGGTCGATGGCCGGTGTCGGAGTATTAACGCAGCCTATAAAAATATTGTTTAAGGACGGCATAGCTACTCAGATCGAGGGAGGGCTGGAGGCGGCGAAGCTCAACGAACTGCTCTCAAAGTACGGTGTTGAGGCACGTAACTTAGGGGAATTCGGTGTTGGGACGAACCCTGGTGCTAGGATAAGTGGTGTCGTGTTAGAGGATGAGAAGGTTTTGGGAACGATCCACATAGCGCTCGGAAGCAACTTCGACTTCGGGGGGAGGGTTAAAGCACCCGTACATCTGGACGGCGTGGTGACGAAGCCTACCGTATATGTTGACGGGTCCTTACTGATGAAGGACGGGGTCCTCCAAATAAGTATCTAGTTGAGGAGTTGCTGGGTGTCTACGTTGGTGCTGGAAGTGATTAAGGGTAGGAGGAGTGTGAGGAGTTTTAAACCAGACCCGATCCCTGAAGAACACCTGAAGCTAATTCTTGAAGCGGGGTTGTGGGCGCCGAGCGGCGGCAACGCTCAACCCTGGGAATTCGTTTTAGTCAGGGAGAAGCAGGTCATAGACAAGATAAGGTTATTCTCTCCCGGACTCTTCGGAGACCCCTACGCACTGATAGTTTTATGCGTTAATAAGAATCGAATTAAGAGAAGGGATGAGTCAGGGAAGCAAATCGCGTTGATGGACGTCGCCATGGCTGCGCAGAACATGATGCTTGAAGCATACTACCTGGGCGTGGGCTCATGCCCTATAGCTTCCTTCAACAAGACCGCTATTAAGGAATTGCTGGACATGCCCGACCACGTAGACCCTGTCTTGATGGTGAGTCTAGGGTACCCGGAGAAATGGCCTGAACCACCTAAGAGGAGACCGTTTGAGGAGGTGGTGCATTACGAGAAGTACTGAGGAGCTCATCAAGGACGAGCACTTCAAGCTGCTGGCGTTCCTCATAACGAGTGCTAGGGGGTGTGTTGAGGAACCACACCTCTACGGCTCGCTTAGGCTTGTGGACGCGGCGTCGAAACTCATAGACATCATGAGATCAGAGGGTAAGACTTCAGAGGAGCTTGAGAAACTCCAGAAACACATTGAGGAAGGAAAACACCTACTAATGCATAGTGAGGAAGACTTCATAAAATTCCTGGACGAGCTAGTTAAGGAGCTCGTGAAGATAGTTAAGAAGTCTTAACAGGGTCTCACGCAAACACCAATTTCCGGCTAAACGTAATCACCTCCTCCTATGTCCTAAGAAAGGTACTAACCCAAGGAGTTTCTCGTAGAGACTGACGTAGACGTATCCTGCCTCAGCGATCCTGTAGAAATCTCTGTTGCCTTCTCTAACCTTATAGATTAATCCGCGGTTCTCCAGCTCTATTAAGAGTTCTGAGCACCTATCCAGCGGCATGTTAGAGCGTGAGCAGAGCTTGGTTTTCCCTAAAGGTTTCTTAGTTAGAGCTACCAACATCTCGTAGATGATTTGATGTGAGCACCTATACCTCCTAGCTGACCCCATCCCTCATCTCCGGAATTAACGGATTACTCCCCGCAGACTATCTTTTCTGAGAGCTCGCTTATCCTCGTCTTCGAGTGTATTTGCGCGCCCTCATAAACCTCAGCATCTTTAACGTACCGTAGTTCCTCGACCTCAGCTCCACGCTCAACGAGCACTGAGTTCGCCTCAACGTAACCTACCTCAGCCCCCCTCCTGATAATCACCCTATCACCGATTACGCGCTCTACCTCAGCATTCCTCCCAATCTCTACCTCGCAACCAACAACCAATCCCGAAACCTCCGAGTCTTTCCCGAAGACTATCTTCTTCCCTGTAAGCCTCCCTACCCTCACACCCCCGTCAACCCTGGCTTCAGAAACCACCACGTCGTGCGCTCTCATAGAGCCTGAGACGTCGAGAACCCCGACCTTAACACGCTCAGATACCTCAACAGAACCAGAGACCCTCAGTTCTGCTGCTTCTAGAGTGCCTTTAACGTTGAAGGAGCCTGAAGCGCGGATCTCCCTACCTATAAGGTTTCCCGAAATCCTCGCAGAACCGCTTACCTCAAGAACCCCTACCTCAACATCGCCTTCAATACTTAGCGAGCCGGACACGTCAGCACTACCGAGCTTTAAAGGTCCCCTCAACTTAACGCTACCGCTCACACGTAGCTCCTCCACAGCCATAACGTAACACCACCTCAATAAACGTCTCGGAACAAATAACGTTAACTCACAAATTGTGATCTAGTGAGGGCTGATCATTCCTAAAACCCTAAACCAGCTTGCGGAAACCCCTACGCGTTAGGAGTGTTAAGGAGTAGGAGATTAAGCACGCTACAGTCCACGCGATTATGCCGAGCACCCCTAAACCTAAGAAAATCTCTTTCTGTTCCGTAGGTAGGTTGGATGCCAGCACCGTCAAGCCCCATAGAGCGTTTACCGCGCCGTGTAGGGATGCGGCGGGCAAAACGCTGTTCGAGGAAGTCGTCAGCAGTAGGTGTGGGTAGGTTAACGCGATAGTTAGCAACGTGAACAGGACTATACCGAAATACCTGCTGATTTGGTAGTTAAATCCTAGGAGGATCGTTGCGGGAGCGTGCCACAAACCCCATAAAACACCCACAACCACAGTGTTTCTCAAGCTAGGGCTACGGCCTAGAAGGTCGTAGAGGTAGCCCCTCCACCCAATCTCCTCTCCGAGAGCGAAGAACGCGTTTACGGACACCGCAGTTAAGTACGCGAGCACTACCTGAGCATAAGCTGACGTGGTGGCGATGCTGATCACCTGCTCCTCACTCATCGACGTGAAGATCTTTCGCAGTGAGTCAGCTATGAACTCAACGTACGCGCTGAAATCAAACAACCTCATAGGTAACGCGATAATCAAGTAAAGCCCTAAAACGGCGTAAACCACCAGCGGCGCCAGGAAATACAGTATAATAGACCTCTTAGAGAACCCGAGGAACTTCCTGAAACTAGCCGGGATACTCTCCTCATAAAGCACTAAGCATATGAAGACCGATAAAGTAACGCCCCACATCCTAGCAAAACCCCATAAAAATCCGGGTAAACCGAACAACAAAACAGCTATATCCATCACTAGAGCGATCACGTAAGACAAAACAACGAAAGTCAGTATCTTTAAAACCACGCCCCCGCCCAACCACCACCCCACACAATATACTGAATCAGTAAATATATGGCCGGAGCTTCCCTAGACCGCAGACACTGCCTAGGTTTTGAGTATTGAGAGCGCGTTAGTTATGACGCTGATATCGCTTAAGATCATCGCGATAGCGGCTAGCTCGGGGGTGATGAATAGGTTTAGCGATGTGTAGAATGCTCCGGTAGCTAGCGGTATGAGCGCGGTGTTATATATGAAGGCCCAGGCAATATTCTGTATCATCTTCTTTTTAACGACCCTACTGAAGTTGAGTAGGAATAGAAGGGTTCTTAAGTCGTTGCTCAATATCACGGCGTCACCCGCTTCCTTCGATATCTCAGCACCACCCCCCATCGCTACCCCGAGATATGCTGTGCTAAGTGCTGGCGCGTCATTGATTCCGTCACCCACGAAGACTACCCTATGACCCCTTGACTGCAGGTCCCTGATTAATTCCGCTTTATCGCTCGGTCTTAACCCCCAGTAAGCGAAGTCTAGCTTAAGCAAATCCTTATAGTACTTGACGCTTGGCTCCACGTCCCCGCTAGCGAGTCCGACGCGGTAACCCCTACTCCTTAACTCCTCAATTACTTGCGGGACCCCTTCCTTCAGCTCATCACCGATCTCTAAAACAGCCGCAACTCTCGAGTCCACCATCACTAGTATGGGGGTGTTCCCCCTCAACCCTATCTCATTAACTTGCCTCAAGACCTCCTCACCCACTGAGACATCGAGTCTAGACGCTAACTCAAGGTTTCCGGCAGCAACCCTCACCCCGTTAACCAACCCGAACACCCCCTCCCCAGGCACGTGCACGTACTCGTCAGGATCGGAGCGCGCCACGCCCTCCTCCTCACACTTCTTAATGATGGCTTGGGAGAGGGGGTGTTCACTACGTGACTCAACGGCGCACAGTAACTCAAGAGTCTTCCGAGAGTCGAGACCGTTAACGAAATGCAGTGCCAGAACTCTCGGCTTGCCGACTGTTAGAGTGCCTGTCTTATCGAAAACCACCATATCTGAGTTCAGTGCTTTCTCGAAGACCTCCCCGGCCCTAACCAACAAGCCCGTTCTAGAAGACCTTAGAACAGCGATTGAGACAACTAGCGGTGTCGCTATGCCTAGCGCGCAAGGGCATGCAACAGTTAACACCGCGGCCATGAACATTACGGCGAGCTGGACACTACCCCCCACAATCCACCAATACGTGAGAGTAGCTAACGCGATGAACAGAACCACCCACGTGAAGTACCCAACCACTCTATCAGCTAGTCTCGCTAATCCAGGCTTCTGATACTCAGCCTCTCTAACACTCTCGACCACGTACGCGATGAGGGTCTCATCCCCTACCCTGGTAGTCCTTACCCTCAAGTAGCCTGAGTACAGGAAACTCCCGGCTAGCACCGGATCCCTACCCTCACCCTTCTTAACTCGAGGGACCGGCTCGCCGGTGAAGCTAGACTCGTCCACGTACCCGAAACCCTCCACGACAACCCCGTCAACCGGTATGATCTCGCCAGCCTTAACCTCTATGACGTCACCGGCCTTAACCTCCGTCACAGATCTCTCGACGACTGTGTCGCCGACAACTACCCTGACCCTACCTCTAAGTGAGGTGATGAGGTCCTCAAGCGATTTAAACGCTCTCTTACGCAACCTCTCCTCCAAGTACTTACCGAACCCAACGAAGCCTACGACCCCTGCAGACGCTTCGAAGAAGGAGGACGCGTGGAAGCCGCTGTGGAGGTGTAGTAGGCCAGCTACCGACGCCACCCCGGCAACGAATGTCGAGATTGAGGATACGGCTATGAGGGAGTCCATGATAGGCGTCCCGAACGAGAAAGCCTTAAACCCCCTAACGATTATGTCGTAGTTGAGCGCTATAGCCACTGCAGCCGCAAGTATGAGAACCGCGCTAGACCCGCGATCAGCGAAGTACGCGTTATTAGTCAGCATCGAGTACGTAGATAGCGTGATGACGCTTAAACCTATCAAGAAGGACGCCAACCTCCTGTAAAGCAACAACCTCTCGGCGACGACGCTGGACCTCCCCCGTACCTCAGTAATTAATTCCGCGCCGAAAGACCTCAACCTACTCACGACTTCCTCTCTAGTAGTTTCGAGAGGGTTGTATAGGACTGTCACCACGCCGGACGCTGAAGACATCCTGACGTCCAGAACCCCCCTCACCTTCAGAATCCTCGATTCTAGCGCAGCCCTCTCCTCCCCGCTGAAACCCCTTAAGTCGAAGTGGAGCTTCTCTTTATAGACGTCGTAACCAGCGTCTCTAATAGCTTTATACAAGTCTCGCAGGGAGCACACACTCTCATCATACTCTAACTCAGCCGCGCCAGTGCTCACATCAGTGTTAAAGAAACTAACGCACCCTAACGACCTAACCCTCCTCTCGATTGCGTAGACACAGGTAGGGCAATCAATCCCCACAATCTTTATCCTCACTCTACTAACCAAGAAACACTACCCCCACTACCCGGTAAGTACCTTTCAACGCTTACTACGCTGATTAAGGCATTCCTTGAGGACCGTGCGTCAAGTAGTACTCAGGATTCTTCTCAAACTCGCTTAAGCAACGCTTACTACAGAAATAGTAGATCCTCCCCTTATAGACTGTCTTATACTGCGTCTTCTCAGAATCAACCAACATACCACAAACAGGGTCTAAGTGCTTAGCCACCTCAAACACCCCAATATCATATACGTTAACAATGTTATAAATACAGCCCCCAGCATAGCGAGACCCGGCAACGCTTAAGTTTATTCCCCCGCTTAATTATTGTAGACGTGACCTGGCCCGGTGTTAAATATGAAGGTATACCGAGTTAACGATGTCAAGGTAATCTTGATTAAGGGTGATATAACGGACGTTGAAGCAGACGCTATAGTCAACGCGGCTAACCAATATCTAGAGCATGGGGGAGGAGTTGCTAAAGCCATCGTTAAGAAAGGTGGTGAGATAATCCAGTTAGAGAGTAGGGAGTGGGTTAGGAGGTATGGACCGGTTCCCGTAGGCGGGGTGGCAGTAACTACCGCGGGCAAGCTCAGAGCTAGGTACGTAATACACGCTGTCGGACCTGTTTACGGCGATCCCGAAGGAGACATTAAGTTAGCTTCAGCCATAAAGAATAGCTTAACCAAAGCTGAGGAACTAGGTCTGGAATCAATCGCTCTACCAGCAATATCAACCGGGATTTTCGGGTACCCACTCGACAAAGCAGCTTCAATCATGGCTAACACACTCAAAAACCACGAATACGGGAAGCTCAGGAAGGTTTTGGTCGTACTATACACTGAGGAAGCATACAAGGTATTCGAGCAAGTGTTTGATGAGGTGCTGGGAACTAGGTGAGCGCTAGGAAACCTTGTCTTGCAAGGTGTTTTATGTAGTTCTTTTCACTATTAAGAGTCCCAGAGGAGTCGGGATCACGCGGTGTGTTAGTTGCTTCTGCTTCTTCAAGAACTCCCTGGTCTCCTCGTCGAGTCCGGGTATTAATGCGTTGTGGAAGATCCCGAGACCCACCCTACTCAATTTCTCGGGCAGGATTCTTAGAACGTCTATGTATTGTTTCTTATCTATGTCTACGAAGATCATGTCTATCTCGAAACCTTCCCTCTCAAGAAATCCTACGACGTCCTCATTCAACGTAATCAGCTCCACTAACGAACCCTCCCCAAACAACAGGCTCCCCAGTTTCTCAACATTCTCCTTCAGATACCCATACCTGCGGGAATCCCTCTCAACAGCATATAAGGAAATCTTACCCCGAGGAACGGTTCCCGCGATCCCGTACAGCATCCACGAAGTAGAGTAACCAACCCCTGCACCAGCATCGATAAACACCCTACCACCCAACATCGCAACATAATAAGAAAGAGACGCTAGAACAAACCCGTCCTCCCGATCTATCGAACGTACCCCAACCCTCCTCGAAAGCTCCTCTAAGAAGGTAACGCTTCTCAGAAACCTATTTAGGAGATCGTCGTACCCTTCACGAATCAAGTCGCTGTCAACCCCCCGCGCAACACCTCCAAGGTCAATGGCTATGAGGGCATTAAATATTGCTATACGTGTCGTCGTATGCCGGGTTGTTCGAGGCCTGCTTCCCAAGCTCTCGGATGCTCTAAATATTATAGTACCTCAAAACCTAGAAAGTCAGGTCATAAAAATCTCTTCATCAAATAAAAGATATGAGTCTCTTAGAGAAGACTACGCAAAAATTATAAGCTCTGCAGTTACACTATAACTAGGTGCGTGCCTTGAGTAGTTTTGCTCAAGAACCCCCGCTTTCAGGGAAATTAACGTTAGAGGAACTTAAGAAGTATTTACAGGTTGTTAGCGAGATCAACGCTATCTCCTTTAACATACTAGAATGGTGTAGGAGAAATATATGGAGTGTCGTTGGCGAGTCACAGGCACGGGAAGCTAAAATTCCTTTCGATAAGTGGTCTGACGAAGTTAGGAGAATCGTTATTTCCGGGCTGAAGGTTGAGCAATTAAAGAACCCGTACTATACCTCAAACGCTTACGCAATGTTTATAAAGGATTTTATAGGGCTCTACTTAGAGAACCCAGCTCTGTACGTCGAGAACCTCATGTTCAAAGAAGAAATGAGTAACGTGAACATAGTTTTTGAAAAGACTCTCTTCATAAAATTTGTTGAGTATGTGTATAGGATAACAGAATTCATATTGAAGAAAGCAAGCGAACTCGGGATAAGGATTGAAGCTCCGAAAGCTGTAGAGGGGTCTATCGACGAGCTCATTGAGAGATTTCTACAGAAGGTGTATGAGATTACAGTAGGCGTGAATAGCTTTACGACAGCTGTGTGGGGACTTAGGAAGATCACGCCATCGTACATGAAGAAAGCGTACGGAGAAGTACCGCAACAGCTCCTAGATATCTTAGACTTCAAGAAGTTATTGGAAGTAAAATATGTGGAATTATGGGGTTTTAAAGATTACTTCACCCAACTAGCTGTTTACTGTATTTATAATAGATATAATAGATACCCCGAATACCATGCTATAATAAATAACGTCCCTATCTTCCAATCCTTCTTACAAGGACTTAGTTATGTAAATGATCCCGCAAAAAGACAGAGGATACTCACGCAAGTTACTCAAATGCATCAGTTAAGCTCGTTAGGCGGTGCTATATGCGCTCTTAATCAAGCCGTATGGAGCTATATTTCTAGGTTAAGAGAAATATGCGTAAAGTGGTTTAGGGGTTATGTGGATTTAGAAAGCTTGTATGTAGGTGAAGCGTGGAAAAAGCTAGGAGAGCAAGGCTGGGAGGTACCGGAATATCTACGAGACTTAACTCAGGATATCGCACCTTTTTACGTCTATTTCAAAATAGGTTTAATGCATGATGAGTTAGGTGTAGTAAATCGCTTAATATTAACTACGTCATATTGTGAATGCTCCTATAGTGATTATACTGCACAGTTCACGTTACTAGCGAGACTTCTCTATGATTTAATGCCTGCCATATTTCTTGGCGTAGCTGATGTAACCCTCAAGATATATCTATGTGGTAAATCTTTCAGTAGAGTATGTCAAGATATCATGTCTAGTGACGTATTGGGTTGCGAAGATGTTGATGCCGTTGCCGTGTTTTTCAGGCGTGCAACGCGATAAGGTGTTTAGTTATGAGGGGTATAGGGGATAGAATTAAATTAGGTAAGAGAGGAGCTGTTTTCTCTGCTATAGCTATACTCGGTTACTGCGAGTTGAGGAGGTTCCTACACCTTGTTAACTCCGTCTATCAGATATCAGGCGAGGAAATTGAGCAGTATCTCAAGGAATTGGAGTTTGACGGCTTAGTTAAGGTGTCTGAGGACAGGGTTTTCATCAGCAGTAAGGGTGTGGAGGCGATTAAAGAGGTCGGTTTAGACGAAGAGTCCGTGAACACCCTACTCAAGAGCTTCGCAATAACTGTTAAACCTATCCTTATGTCCTTACATTTGCCGAAATTACTTACTAAACTTGACTCTAGCTTTTTAAGAGCAGAGGACATACACAAACTTGTTCATGAAGTTGAAATCACGCCTCCTATGCTCCTCCTCCAATTACCTAAAGTCATCCAACTAGATACGTATAAGCCCCCCATAGAATATTTGAGTGAATCACCTGAAGTTCTTACCATGATCGACTTAGTCAAGCCAAAGCTTAAGCTTCTTAAGCTAGATAAAGAATATTTAGTCATAGAATCTAGCGAAGTATTCGTGAAGCCTATCAGCATCGAGCTTGAAGCTCCTAAATTAGTGGATATGAGTAGAGCCATACCTACGATTCCAGAATCAACTAGAGAAACACCGACTCAACAGGCAACTATCCTCGAGACTCTTAAAGAGGAAGTAAGTTATGGGAATGATGTTGCAGACGTTCTCGAGGGTTTCTTTGAGGTTGAGGAGGGCGGGGAACGCGATATTAGGTCTGGCTTAGCGACCGTAACTTATGATAGACCTGTAGTCATAGTCGCTGTTAAGCCTGAAAACCGTGAGTATATAGATGTTCTCAGACACTTCCTTCACGTCACTTACAGGATCGTAGTAGGCGGTCTTCCGCAAGGAGAGTATTTTACTCTCTCACCTTCTAGGGATGGGCTTGAGCTTGAGAGAGTCCTTTATGAGAGTTCAAGGCCTAGCGTGGTTAAGGTTATAGAGATCACCGAGCCCAAGCCCGTAAATCTTGAAATTTTAAGAAACAGGTTAAGGGAGCTCTTAGTTGAAGGTCTCAGCTTCACAGTACTCTATGTAAACGAAACCGTCGCCGATAAAATCGTGAATTTCGTGCGTGATCATAGGGGGGAGTTTGGAGCTAAAATACTCATTATACGTCCGCGAGAACTCTCACAGGAACAGCTCCATAAATTAGCGGCGCTTTCGTGGGGTTATGTAGGTATTGCTAAGAAATTTGGTGGGGAAGGAACCACTGTAATGACTCAATATACCACGCCTAATATTGCCTTCACAATGTTTGCGGAGAGGTTTTATAAAGACCTAGAGGATATCTATCGCACCGCTTTGGTGAAGGGAATAGTTGAAGAGGTTAAGTCAGGTAGACGTGATAACGTCCTAGAAACCTCCGAGCACTACTTCCTAAAGGTGTTCACAGCATACTATTTCGTTGAGAAGGAACACGTGAATATAAACGATATCGCTGTAGAAGAGAGCTTATGCGGCGGCGTTCCAGACGTCTATGTGAGGTCTCGTGGTATAGCTGTGGAGATTGAGACCCTATACGGCGAGGGTCTCGCGTGGCCGAATAAGCTCAGGCAAACCCTTGAAAAATACAGGGGTTGCAGAGAAATATCTGAAATCTGGCTTGTTATACCTCCCCTACAAGCATCCATGCACCTGAAATACTTAGCGACAACAGCGAGGAGATTGAGAGAATCCGGTGATCCAAAGTCCAAAACAAGAATCCTCACAGTAGACTTAGGAGAAGAAAAATTTGTGCCAGTAGAAGAAATAGGTAGGGAAATCAGAGAAGCATTGAGATCGTAGGGAGACTTTAAAACCTTAAAATACTCTTCCATGCACAAACCGTTAAGAGAGCGTTACGAGGGTGTGTACGTGGTATTGCTGTAGCTCTACTTTACACTAATGTTCTGTTTAGTAGGGTAATACTTTATCTTAAAGCTATTAGTGACTCAATAACGTGTTTCTGCGAGTCAAACCTTACCCTCCCACACTTACACTGCTAAGCTTTTTGTTGTGAGAATATATGTGGGTAGCCTCTTTCAGGTTAGTACTTGGGTTCCTTGTTAAAGACTTACGAAGAAAATTTATTTATTGTTTTGCAGTGAGTAATTAGATGACACATAGTGGGATTGTGGATCGCTGAAGGGGTATGTGAGTTTTATGAAGGGCTTTATGGAGGAAGATACTATTTCGTTGAGGAGGATAAGAGATTAGTTCACGTATCAAACTACTCTAAAAGACCACCAAGAAAGTGGTATGTTGAGGGTCGTAGATCTTCTAGAGTAGTATGCTATGATATAAATTTCGACAAGATTACGGGCAAAGCTGTGATCGAAATCTCTTCAGATAGGGAGGGTCTGTATGAATATATCCTTAAATACCGTGCCGAAGAATTAGCACTAACTGAGGATAAGAGGGAGAGACAGGAGCTACCGATTAGTGCTATAAATAGTTATGAGCTTAGTTACTTAACACTAAACGAAAAACGTTTTCTGAATAACGAGTGGGAGAAGTATTATAGGCCCATGCTCTACCACATCAAGAAGGTGAGAAACAAAGTTATTAAAGAAGATGATATTGCCTTCATTAGTCACCTCATGGACTTGCACTTAAGAATGGATCTCAAGTATCCATTATCTTTCTTAATCCCTGATCAAACGAGCAGAGCTAGGTCTCTTGGCACGCTTACTAAGGAGATCCATCAGATCTGGATAGTGACAAGGATCTTAGAAGAGTTCGCGACATGGGAATCAAATACCTTACTTGCTGACCGAACATTAAACTTTATTCAAGGTCATTTTAGACCGATAGCTTTTATTGGGAAGTATTCGCTATGGTATGAATTCGATTTAAATCCACACACTATGTGCGGAGGTATTAACTGGTTTAGACCAGAGATTAAAGCACGGTTAAAACCTTTCTATGAGAGGGCAGAGAGGTTCTTATCTAGCGGATTTACGAAATTGTCTAAATTAAGACCCGACATAGTATTCACACAAGCTAGGGATTGCGAAGAGTTCGTGGAAAATCCGGTCATTAAATTAATAATTGAGTGCAAAAACTCTAAGTATGAAGACTGGAAGAAAGAGATAAGTAATCAAATAATACCGTACAAGGAAATATTCCAACCTGAGTATATCTTAATAGCATCGCTCAAACCAGCACCAAAAATAGCACACGATATAAGCATCATAGACAACGTCTATCCTGGAGGTACAGGGGAACAAGAGCTAGTAACATATATTAAGTACGTATTAGGTACATAATACTTCAATAAGAAACGTCAGGAGTTCTTTGAAGCTTTAGCAAAGCTAGCAGTAATTACACTAGCTATTATTGCATTACTGGGAATTATAGGTTCTATAGTTAGGTCCTCTAAAAACATAACCCTAGTTAGAGGTTAAAGATGAAGCAGAACATCTACCTAAGCGCATGTTTAGTACATTTAGGACTATGTATTTTTGGTTCCTTCACTCGGAATTATAGCTCGTTCCTTCATAAATTCTGTGATCTGGTAAAGCCCCTTTCCAGGTGAATAAAGAGTAGCGCTCCTGTGCAGGCATTCTCTATTAGGACTCTCATCAAGACCTAAAACAGAGCTGCTTAGCTACTGACTCTAATGCTTTAGTACATTATAAATATTAATTTACGGTAACGAATTTATTACTTATAGGAGTTATGATAGATGAGGGTAATGGTTTTCATAGACTGGCAAAGTATTAAGAGTCCTCAGATGTTGGTAGAGTCGCTGGAGAGGTTTCTGCTAGATGTTTTTGATGAAGAGTTTCTGCGTAGGGAAGTTAAGAAACTCGAACAGTATGTTTCAAAGGGTAGGCCTGAGAGTTTTGAGTATCTACGGCCTTTGGGTGTTCATAGAGCTGCGCAATGGTATAAGCTAGTTGAGAATCTTAAAAATCGTGGTTATGTGTTTGATTTAAGATTTTCTGCGGAGATAGAGGAGTTCATGAACCTCATGATCTTTGCATTCTCTCTAGATAACCTCGTGAAGCACAATGCACTATCTTTCGATAATCCTGCTGTTAGAGGTGCCCTACATGATAAAGATAGGTTTGAATCATTGATTTACGAAGTTTTGGTTGCAGCTAACTATTCATTGAACGGTTTTGAAGTGAAAATGCCCGATCTCTTCAATGAGGGTCGCATAGACATCATTGCTAGGAAAGGCGCTGCTAAGGTTTATTGCGAGTGTAAGAAGCTTAGGCGTAGAGAGCTCTATGTTGATATAGCGATAAAGGTTTTGAACGAAATTAGCCAAAGAAAGGTAAGCGCTGTTATCGATATCGAGTTGTTTAAGAAGCCAAAATCCGTTGATGATGTAGTGAAGCTTATTGAGAAAGCTGTTAACGAGGGAAGGGCTGTAAAAATAGAGGAAGCATCTATACAGATAACGATGCTTCCCGAGCTTGTCGAAGGTGTATTCACGATTTCAATACCAAAGCCTGAAAATATAGAGTATACTGTAGCAGCAGCATACGTAGGTATTTTTAGCGGTGTGCTAAAGGTTAAGGAGCCTAAGATAGTTGTGATTAGGGATTCTAACAAGCCTAAAGAAGCGGAGAAGCAGCTAAGGGATAAAACGAGAAATGCCCTAGAGCAACTCAGTACTGTAAGCGATGGACGCAAAGTTATCTATGTTGACGTGACGGAGGTTGTTGGCAAACCCGTTCTCCAACTTCCCGAACTAATAAAGTTGAATCCAGGTCCTGAGATCCTCGCTTCATATCTTGAGGAAAGGGTTAGAGAGTGGCTAGCTAATCATCCGGATATTGACTCTGTTGTCCTGACACAACCTAAGCTCTATACCGATGAGTTTGGAAATCCATTTGCAGTTGTAGTCGAAAACCACGTTATTGCTGCTTACATAGCTCCAGGTTGGACCATGATGACAAGGGTTGTGCCGATACCTCAAGGGGCTACTCCTGCAGTTCTTGTTAATTTAGCTGTTGAGCTCTCTAAGAAAGGTAACAACCCCTTGGCAATGATCTATCTAGAGAAAGCAATTGAAATTAACCCCAACCTCAAGGAAGCATACAATAACCTGGGGAGGATTCTAAATGACTTAGGAAGACCTGATGAAGCTCTCAAATACTTGAATAAAGCACTTGAGATCAACTCCAACTACGTATTGGCTCTAGTTAATAGAGGTATAGCACTTGCATCGCTAGGCAGATATAACGAGGCACTAAAAGATCTAGATAAAGCAATAGATCTAGACCCAAATAATGAAAAAGCGTGGTATAACAAAGCTATAGTGCATAACATACTTGGACAACACAATGAAGCATATAGGTGTGTCTTAAGAGCACTTAGCATTAACCCCAACTATGAACATGCAAAGAGATTGAAAGAGCAACTAGACAAATTAAAGTATATTATATAGAGATCTCCTAAATAACTTGCAATTCTATTAAAACTTTTTCATTATGATCATAATATCACTAGGTACCACTCCTTGGAGTAGTGGAGAACGCTTCAAGCTCCTCCGGCATCGGGAGGATGGTTATCCTGAGCCTCTTCCCCGGACTTCAGGATGCTGTTGTCGACTGAGGCTAAGACCAGGAGCTCGGCCTCCGCGTCCGATAGCTTATAGATCTGCCGGGTGGCGTCCCTGCCCTCAAGCTCCTGCCTCAGTAGGAGTACCGTAACGGACTGCTCGAGTATTGCCCTGAGGACTCCTAACGAGATCCTCAGTTCTCTGCGTTATGTATATGAACCCTACGATGCTGGGGGTCTCCATGAATATCCAGGCCTCGTCTACGAAAAGCACGCTCCTGGAGACCTTGACCAGGAGGGTGTTGTAGGCGTAGGCAGATATAAGCACCTTGAGCCTCCTCGACCTAACGTTTCTGAGTCCGAATATCACAGAGCCCGTAAGCCTTGGAGGCTCCCCGAAGTAAACGTACCTGTCGAGAGGTGCGGTAGCCCCCTTCAGAAACCTTCTCAGCGCTAAGCTTAGCTAGGTCCAATTCCTCGCACCACAGCTTAGACCCCAAGCTACAAGATCCTGATAACAAGTTATGCTCCACGTATATACGTTTCACTAACGTGAAGGAGGGTCATGAAATGATGGATTTAAAAATCATCAGCCTTCCTTTAGGTGGAGCCGCCGGCGGGATTTGAACCCGCGACCCCCGGCTTACAAGGCCGGTGCTCTACCCGGCTGAGCTACGGCGGCTCTCCTCTTAATGTTTTCTTATAGGGTTTTATAATGTTTATTTG
>Ga0078972_1000741_pt1 | contig 133682 bp, 122 predicted proteins | sample YelNatPaOPGAMG01_FD_67568 | JGI IMG/M metagenome (GOLD analysis project Ga0078972, IMG submission 67568) | Hot spring thermophilic microbial communities from Obsidian Pool, Yellowstone National Park, USA - OP-RAMG-01 (SPADES assembly) (version 2) | ecosystem: Environmental > Aquatic > Thermal...
TTCCCTCTCCTACCGCTTCTCGACTACCTTCAGCATCGGTGGCGTCCTCCTTCCAACCCGGCTCCCACCGGGCTTTGCGTGGTCTACGCGGAAGGGTACGCCGCCTTTTTCATCTCGTCACCGATCCACAACTTTCGGTAATAGCTCTACGCTGATAGCTTGCGATGCTATTGATGCCGATAATCAGTAGGCCGGAGCTGGAGGAACGCAATTCCGGAACTTAAAGGACGCTATCTGCGTCTGCCAGTTCGGCGCCAGTCCGGTTTTCGGAATGTATTCAGTCGTGTACCAGAAGGTGCAGTCATCGGTCGGGTCGATCGAAAGCGCGCTGTAATCGCCCCATCGCTCGATGCCACGCTGCGAGCCTTTGCCGGCCACAATGATGCCCTCGGATTCCATCGTTCCAGCCGGATCGCCGGGTGTGCGGCCAGTGTATGCAATGTGCGGATGGATTCCCGGTCCTGAGAGGCTATAACCGATTCCAATGTCGCCGGCGGAGTCCATACCGATGCTGCCCATCCAGCGCCAGCGCACGTCGGGTGCGTAGGTGCCCTGTTGATAGACGTACGGGGCGGTCGACAGTCCGCGGACCTCATACCATCGCAACGCCGCGCCGATCGCTTTATTGTTCTCGATTGCGCGGGCGACAGTGTGAGTCGCCACCAGAGCTTCGTGATCTCCAAAATTCCGATAGGCCGCGCGGTACATCATCCGATCCGAGATCTCGTCCAGCTTCATCGGAACCCCAGCCTGCGGAACGCATCCCGGCGAGTTTTCAGGGTCGCTCTTGCCCTTCTTGATCGGTCCCGGTTCAACCTCCTTGCACGCGGGAGTGAAAGACTCTACCGGAAGTACGATTGGGCCAGTGAGTTGCGCATTGGCGGAGTTAGTGAAATCCGCATGCAATGACCAGATATTCAACAGGTTGTTGCCGAACGTCACGAAATAGTTGGGCGACCCGGTGGGAGGTGCTAAGGCGCCGTCCCAATCCGATGGCACCGCTCCGAACAGGCCAGCGCTATCGAAACACTCCTGCGTGGCCGTTGAACCGCTTAGCATCGCGTTGCGGTCAAACGCACACGCCCGGCCTCCGATTAAAGTGCCGCCGTTAAACATGTTGAACGAAAAGTAGTAGCCGTCGGGCCATACGCCCATGTGGGGGTAGTCGGCGAAATTAGCACCCATGGAAAAGGCGTATCGATAATACGAACCTGTGGCATCGGAGCTCGTTGATACCGCAACGCATTCCAGGTACGGAGGCGCCGCCGTAAACTGGCTCAAAACCCAGCGGCCGGCCGATTTGTCATACTCTACGATCGGATCACCGTCGTTCCTGTACTCACAGCCGCCACCGAAGCCAAACCATAGCGCGTTACCGGCGAGTGGGCCCAGCAGCATCGCGCCGGTGCTCTTGTCGAAGACCGCAAACGAGGTGTTCACCCACTGCACGTACTGTGTCGCTCCCGCTGCGCCGCTAGTGTCGGGAGGAGTGAAGAGCGGTTTGAAACCACTTGAATTCACACCCAAACCCGGGAAGTTCATGATAACCGATGCTCCCAGGGGGATAAGCGCCTTCGATTGGAGAGCACCGTCTCGCTCAAGCTTGCCTGACGGAAGCGGGAGACGATGGAGCGGCATTACGCGCGGACGAACGGGCTGGCCAGCTTCCGGCGTCGCTGCCAGAGTACGCAACGGCGGCGACACATCGTGCCGTAACTCCGCCGTGACAAAGCCCGTCGGCACGTAAACCTCCGCAGCCTGACCCAAGGTCGCCGGCCCGATGGCCACCAGCACAGCAATGAGCGTCCTGATACATCTTCCTCGCCACAACGGTCGTGATTCTGGCATCAGCTCCTCCCGGCTCTTCAAGTTCAATTTTCACCCGTGCGGTATCCCTTGCTCGCCGCCCCGGGCTGGCCGGCATTGGAGCGCTCGCGGCGCAAGCGCGCAAACTGCTCCAGTAACGCAGCGTCGTTGTCCCTGGCTGGCACCGCCGTGGGCACCTCGGCGTATGACGTGATAGGCTTATAGAGCAAATAGCGAGTAATGGTCAACCGGGATTTCCGTTTTGAACTCCGATTCCAGTCCCGTGTATATAGACCGACCGGCCTCCCTCTGCGAGATTCCAGGCCGGTTCTTTTCCACGGTCTTTGCAGCATCGCCGAAAGGGCCGGTTTCATGTTTCGGGGCCACGCACGCCCGAAAATGCCGCTTTCCCAATCGATTCCGCCGATTGGAGCGGTGAAGGATCCGCTACAACGCGGCAAGGACGCTCTCGAGGATTCCCTTTTCCTCGGCGACCGTGCCTATGAGGGGCCTAACGGGTAACAGGCCGTGAGCGATCTCGTCGCGTTCGAACTTCAGGAGTTCGTAGGCGTCCGCCAGGTCGCGGTCGATTGCCGCAGCAGGTCGGCCAGAGGCAATTGGATGTGTTCTTGCCGCGGCGGGAATCGCTCAAGTGGCGGTCCACGAGTTCGCCAAATCCGAGACGCTCGTCCAGCTCACGCACCAGAACTAATCCACCATCGGAGGTCACCCGTGAACCTTGGAAGTCGATCTTCAACGAGCTATTGAACGAGAGCTGAAAGGGCCGCTTTTGTGTCTCACCCACCGCCTCTCCACCTCCGCACCGCCCCGATCACATCCAAACCCGCGTCCCTCAGAGCTTTCGTTGCTTTTTATCAAATTGATAGTTCACTGAGAAAATGGAAATCCGGGCTTAATCCATCACGGCGGGCCCGAGCCATTCGCCCGCGTTTTTTCCAGAATAGCACCCCGCATTCGGAGCATACCTGATTCCTCTTGAAATGCGACTCGAAGATGGCACCGCGTCCGCATCGCGGGCAGCAGACCAAGCACGCCGAGCGCGCCGAGCACGACAAGCGCGATCCTGGTGTCAACCGTCATAGAAAGGTGAACGCCCGGCGGCAGACCGCATCCCCGGGCGCGCAAGGTGTGCTATTGAGAACGTGGAACGCGCCAGCGCGCCCGGGCACCGTCCGGCTGGCTGCAAGGGCGCTGCCCGTGCCCAAGCGCCATGATCGACAGCCACATCCATCTCGACGCTGACCCGTATGCCGACCGCGAGGGAGTGATCAAGCGGGCTCGCGCGGCGGGAGTGACCGCCGCAGTGGTGCCGGGAGTGTCTCCCGAGTCGAATCGGCGAGTGCTGGAGCTTTCGGCGGACTATCCCGGGTTCGTGAAACCGGCGCTCGGACTTCATCCCGAGCGGCCCGAGATAACTGATAGCGACGTGGCCGCGACGCTCGCGATGCTCGAAGTGTGGCGGGACTCGATTTGCGCAGTCGGCGAAGTCGGCCTGCCCTGGTACGGAGAAGCGGCGAGGCGGCCCGGCGCACGGGAAAAAGGCCAGGCCATTCTCGCGCGCTTTGCGCGCGCGGCGGCCGACCTGGAGCTCGCCCTTATCCTGCACTGTCCTCATGGGACGGCCGCCAACGCGCTGGCAATCATCCGCTCGGCCGGGGTGCGGCGCGCCGTGTTTCACTGGCACAAATCCGACGAGGCGACGACGCGCGAGATAATCGAAGCGGGCTATTTCGTCTCGCTCACGCCCGAGGTCGTTTATCGGGAGCGCGACCAGGCGCTCGCGCGAATTGTGCCGCTTGGGAACCTGCTGGTCGAAACCGACGGCCCCTGGCCATACGGCGGGCCGTTTGCGGGGCAGGTGACAGAACCTGCGATGCTAGCGCGGGCGGTCGCGGCGCTCGCCAGAATCAAAGGTGAAAGCGAACGCGCTGTTGCCGAGGCCACGGCCGAAAACACCCGTTTGCTGTTCCTAATCTGAGCAAGGCCGCGGGACTTGCCCGAACTGTGACGTACAGCAAAAATTCCTCCGGGGACAAGCATATATGCCGATTTACGAGTACGAGTGCGCCAAGTGCCATCGCCGGACCAGCGTGCTCACCACTCGCGTGAGTGAGACGGTCGAGCCGGTGTGCCGCCATTGCGGGAGCCGCAAGCTGGACCGCCTGATGTCGCGGTTCGCGATGCCGAAGAGCGAGGACCAGCGGATGGAGGCGCTCGCCGACCCGGCCAACTTCGGCGACCTCGACGAGAACGACCCAAGGAGCGTCGCGCGCGCGATGCGGCGGCTCGGCAAGGAGATGGGCGAGGAGTTCTCGGAAGAGGATTTCGACGCGGCAATCGAGGAAATGGAAAGCGGCGGCCTCGACGGCGACGAGGGCGAGGATTCGTCGGGCTCCGACGACGACCTGTAGGGGGCACAAAATCCTGTCACGCGGGAAAATCACTTCCACGATGCGACGAGCCGCTATAGCCGCGCTATCAATCTGGGTTTCTCTTGCCGTTCCGATAACCGCGTTTGCCGCGCCGCCCACGGACACGCCGATTAGCGGCGGCCAGGCGCTCAGGCTCCTGCTCGAAGGCAACAACCGTTTCGCCCAGGGCAAGCCGCTCCATCCGAACCAGGATGCGACGCGGCGTACCGCGCTCGCCGCGGGGCAGCATCCGGTTGCGGCGGTACTTTCCTGCTCGGATTCGCGCGTGCCGCCGACCGTGGTCTTCGACCAGGGACTAGGCGACCTGTTCGTGGTCCGAGTTGCGGGCAATACCGCCGACGCGCTCGGACGTGCAAGCCTCGATTACGCCGTGAAGCATCTCGGCGCGAGGCTTATCGTCGTGCTCGGACACGAGCGATGCGGCGCAGTGGCCGCAGCGATCAAGGAGTACGCAAGCGGCGACCCGGGCCCGATGCTGCGACCGATACGGCCAGCCGTGACGCTCGCAAAACACGGCCACGGCGACACGCTTTCCAACGCTATCGACGAAAATGTGAAGCTGGTGGTCGAAGGGCTCAAGCGTTCGCCCGAGTTCGCCGCAATGGTAAAGGACGGCGAGTTGAAGATCGTCGGCGCCCGCTACGACTTCCAAACCGGCCGCGTGCGCGTCTTGAATTGGTGACATCCACAGCACCGGACCGGTCGCGCAGGGGGCGGTCGCATCCCGCGGCGCACAACTCTCGAATCACCCAGTTCGCGACCGGCCGCGGTTTGAAGCCGACAGGTTCAGGAACCGCTGACACGCTCGGGATTCGGGATGGCGCACCCGCCGACGCGTCTTGAGCGCTGGATTTTCAGTTGCTATTGGTCGGCGCGAAAGCCACCCGGGTAACCGATGGCGGAAACACCCGGGCGGGCAACCCAACGCCGCTCGGCCAAACCGATTACACCTGGGACGCCGGCTTCACCCATCGAATCTCGCCGCCCTTTGTCTCCGCACAAAACCGGCATCGCCGTCTTTCAGGCATCCTACGGACCAGGAATCACCCTCTACGACGCGTTGAGCATGCCCCTGCCTCTATAGATTGCTGGCCAGCGACAGGGCTTTGGTGCCATTTCTAATCGGTCCCGCGCGGCTTTGGATACTCCCCTTCGAGCAGCACGGCCGCGGCAGCGGCCATCCCATCACCGCGGCCAAGCGCACCGATTCCCTCGGGACTCGACGCCTTCACGTTGATTCGGGCCGCGTCCACGCCGAGCGCCTCGGCCATCCGCGTGCGCATCGCGTCGAGATACGGCGCGAGCTTGGGCCGCTGGGCAAAGATCGTAAGGTCGGCGTTCCCAAGCTTCCATCCGCGCTCGTGCGCGAGCCGCCATACTTCTTCGAGCAAGCGGATGCTGTCGGCGTTCTTGTAGCGCGGATCGCTGTCGGGAAAATGACGTCCGAGATCGCCCTCGCCCAACGCACCGAGGATCGCGTTGCAAAGCGCGTGGGTGGCTACATCGGCGTCCGAATGACCCTTGAGTCCGCGTTCGCAGGGAATCTCGACACCGCCGAGTACCAGGCGGCGTCCCGGCGCCAGCGGATGGAAGTCGAATCCCTGGCCGATACGGAAGCTCATCGTGTTGACATCGCGTGCCCCGCCACGCGGGCGCTTCGAGATTCGATTTGGCGAACCCCCCGCTCCGAGAGCGTTTGTACCAGTGCGCGACGCGCGCCGGTCATGCGTTGACAAGGATTACGCCAGCAAGCAAGCTTTCCCACAAGTCGGCGGCAAGGAGATGACTGAATGCCTTCATTTGTGAAGAATCCGAAGTTTATCATCGGCGCGCTCATCGTCCTTTGGCTCGTCTACGTGATAATCGCGAACTACCAGAGCGCTCTCACCATTGAGCTCCTGCCGTTCGGTGTCGTTCTGTCGATCCGCACGTCTTTGGTAATCGTCGCCTCGGCGATCTTCGGCGCGCTCGTGACGCTCGCGATTCAGTTCCTCTGGAAGCGGCGCTCCTCGAAGAAAGCCTCCACGTCGGCGGCCGCATAAGGATCGAGCAGCAGCGCGATCGCGCTTGCGCCGGCCTGAAGCCTCGTTTCCTTCATCGCGCCGATCAACAGCGCGTCGGCGCGTGAGAGAGAGCTCATGATACCCGAGCCCTGGTTTCCGGTCGGCGTGGCGTGGATCGTTTCGCCACGGCGTTCGAGGCGCACCCGGATGAACTCGGTCAGGTTGCTGCTGACCTTGATGTCGGTCGCGCAGACGACCTTGATTCGGGGCAATCCAACGTCACGCCGTCCTCCCATCCTGAGCAGCGCCGGGCGGACGTAAAGGTAAAAGCATACCATCGTGGAAACCGGATTTCCCGGAAGGCCGAAGATCGGGCGCCCGTCGAGCAGTCCGAATTTCAGCGGACGGCCGGGCTTCTGCGCGACGCCGTGGAACAGCGTCCGCATTCCGAGCTCGTCGAGCACGCGCTTCACATGATCGAACTGACCCACTGACACTCCGCCCGTGGAAAGCACCGCGTCGAAGCGAATCGCCTCCGAAAGCCGCTCGCGAATCTCTTCGGGACGGTCGCGGGCGATCCTGAGGATCGACGCCTCGGCCCCGGCTTCCCTGATACCTGCCGCCAACGCGTAAGCACTTGAGTTGACAACCTGGGCTGCAGCCGGAACCTCGTCGATATCGACCAGCTCGTCGCCGGTTACAACTATCGCGACGCGCGGGCGGCGATAAACGCTCAGCATCGGACGGCTGACCGACGCGAGAACGCCCAGGTCGGAAGCGCGCAGCAACTTCCCCGCTTCAATCGCTACCTGGCCCGCGCGCACGTCCTCGCCGCGCGGCCGGATCGATTCTCCGGGCGCAACCGCGGCAAGAATTTCGACGCTATCGCCCTCGCCGCGGGTTCGCTCGACCGGGATTATCGCGTCGGCGCCCGGCGCTATCGGGGCTCCGGTCATCGTGCGCACCGCCTGTCCAGCCTCGACCCTGTGCGAGGGAATCGCGCCCGCGCCGACCGTCTCGACTACTGCAAGGCGGACCGGGTTCGACTCGCTCGCGTGCGCCACGTCGGCGCTTCTGACCGCGTAGCCGTCCATCGCAGAGTTGTCGAAGCCGGGAATATCGCGTGGAGAGCGGACCTCCTCGGCAAGCACCCGGCCAAGGGCGTCGAGCAATGCGACACGTTCCACCCCGAGTGGGGCGACGTTTTCAAGAACAATTCGAAGAGCTTCGTCAGCGCTGATCATCGGCAAGCCAAAGGATAGCTCGCCCGCCTCCGGACTAGAACAGCGCGCGTAGGTTCAGAATTCTGGCGACGGGGTTTGCGAGGGGCCGGCGTCGGCACGCTGCTCGGGCGCCCGGTGCTTTGCGATGGGAAGCCGCACCGGGTAAGCGCGCGCGTAGGGAGGGACCCGGTCCTTGATAATCGCGGGGTTCAGGTTCCTCAGCTCGGAAACCGTAGTGTGATACTTGCGCGCGATCTCGAGAAACGAGGTACCGCCCCTGACACGCATGGATCGGTAACCGACCGAGTCGGAGTAATTTACCCTTATCCCGTAAGCCGGAGCATTGTGCGCGATAAATGCAACCGCCATGAAGCGCTGAAGCAATTGACGAGTCCGCTCGGGCAGCCGGTCCACGAATTTGCGATAGTTGGCATTCCCTTCGAGGATCCAGTAGCGATCGAGCGCGCCAGGCCCAAGATTCCACACAATTACGGCTACCCGCCAGTCCTTGTCAGCCTCGTCGTGCAGTCGAGCGAGATACTCTGCCGCAGCCTTGGTCGAAAGGATCGGGTCGCGCCGCTCGTCGACCCATCGGTTGATATGCAGACCGAAACGGCGCGCAGTAGACCTGTCGAATTGCCAGGGCCCGAGCCCTCGCTTGGTAAACAGGCTCTCGGCAAAGGCCAGATAGACGAAATCCGACGGCACCCCGTGGTTTTCCAGAATTTCCACCATCCGGGGCAGAAATGGTCTGCTGCGCTGGAAGGCTGCTTCCAGTGTAGTCGGCTGGCTCAGGTAGGCGTTGACGTAGCGTTCAACCGCCTTGTTGAGGATAATCGGGAAAGGCTTTACCGGTCGCGGCGCGGAATGAACAAATGGCGAGGCAGCCGCGGTTTTGGAACTTCCGGAACGATACAGGCTCCAGGCACTGCTGGTGCCGCTGCTGAGCGCTCGCCCATTCCCCTGTGCAGCAATCGCAAGACTCCCAACCGTGAAAACGAAAGCGGTCAGGAGGCTTGAAGCAAGCAGGGTGGCGGATGTCCGGGTTTTCCTCATTTCCTCCGGTCAAGGAGCCTTTCAAGGCGGACACCCTATAGGCGAACGGCGAGCCGATCAACCCGGGACGGGGTCGAAAACCTTAAAAAAAACTTATATTAACAGTGTGACGGTTTTTAAAGAATCTTGTTTGATTCCCGGCAGGAGCGCAAAATTGCAGCAAGTACCGGTGTTTTTTCTGCTCGATCGAGCCGAATGAAGCGCACGAACAGGAGCCTATGGGCCGATATCGCCGACAGCCTCGGCGACGCCCTAATCGCGCTTGACCCCGCGCTCTCGCCGCTGGCGGCCAACGCTGCCGCCCCAACCATCCTGGGTGTTTCCCGCGTCGACCGGCGGCTGATCGAAACCCTCTCGCGCCAGAACGAGTGGTTCGCCAGGATGCTCCGGGTGTGCGTTGAGACCGGTCAGGATTTGGCGGACCCCGAGACCATTTTATATATCGGTCCGCGCGCGGTTTCGGTGCGCGCCGAGGTCGCTCCCCTGCATTTCGCCAACGGAGGCAGGGCCGGCGTAATCGTTCTTCTTCACGACCTCTCCCATCAGAAAGGCGCGCGGCACGCGGTCGAGACCGAAGAGCCGATCTTAAGGCTCTCGCCCGCCGGCCTTGCCCATGAGGTGAAAAATCCCCTGACCGGCATCAAGGGCGCCGCCGAGTTGCTGTCCGCGATGTATCCCGGCGAGCCTCGGGCGCGCCAGTACTGCGACCTTATCCTGGCAGGCGTCAACCGGATCGAAACCCTGGTCGAGGAGGTTCTCGCGGTCAGCGGACCGCAGCGTCTCGGCCAAAGCCCCGTAAATATCCATCGCACGCTACATCAGGCGCTCAGGACCGCCGGCCTGGACCTCAAGGGTTCGGACCGCATCGTCGTCGAGCAGGAGTTCGACCCGAGCCTTCCAGAGGTGATCGGCGACGAGGCCGCGCTGGAGCGGGTTTTCGTCAACCTGATCAGGAATGCGATCGAGGCAATGGAGCAGCACGGCACGCTTCGGCTGCGCACGCGGATGGAGACCGAGTTCCGCATGACCGCGCAGGGCAAGCGGTTGCGTTTCCTGCGGGTTGAGATCGCGGACAGCGGACCGGGGATGAGCGAAGAGCAGAAACGCCAGCTTTTTACTCCGTTCTTCACCACCAAGCCCTCCGGCAGCGGGCTCGGTCTGGTCCTGAGCCAGCGGATAGTGTCGCTCCACGGAGGCAAGCTCTGGGCTGAACGTGGCGGCGTCCGCTCGGGCGCAGGCGACAGGGAAGGCCCCCTGCCGGGGATGACCTTCAAGGTCACCCTGCCGGTGAATATATGATCCCCGCCGGCGCGGCGCCTCGCGGAATGCTAATATTTGCTGCTACGATTGGGCACTGACGCGACGCGCCGTCCAATCCCAGAGCATGATTGCCCGCGAAAAAGAACGGACCCCTGGTGAACGAAGCGCCCCGGCGGCCACGGTCCTGATTGCCGACGACGACAGCTCCATCCGGCTGGTTCTGCGCCATCGGCTCGAAGCCGAGGACTACGCAGTAGAGGAAGCAGCCGACAGCGCCTCGGCGCTCGCGATGCTGCGCTCCGGGCGCTTCGACGTGGCCTTGCTGGATATCATCATGCCCGGCGCCGGTGGACTTGAAATACTATCCACGGCGAAGGCCGAGGGAATCCCCACCCTGATCGTGGTCATCACCGCGGCCAGTACGATGAGCAATGCGGTCGAGGCGATGAAACGCGGGGCGCACGACTACCTGACCAAGCCGTTTGCGAATCTCGACCTGGTGGCGGCCGCCGTCAGGCGCGCCGTCGAAATCGCGCGCCAGGCCGCCGACCTCGACCGGATACGCGAGGAAGTAAGCCCCAAGCTGGTCGGCGGCGAGGTCATCGGTCGAAGCCCCGCGATGCAGGAAGTTTACAAGCTAATCGGACGGGTCGTGACCAACGACGCGACCGTGCTCATCTCGGGCGAAAGCGGAACTGGAAAGGAACTGATCGCGCGCGCGATCCATTTCAAGTCCGCCCGATGGCGCGGGCCGTTCGTGGCGGTCAACTGCTCGGCTATCCCGCACGGCCTGCTCGAAAGCGAACTGTTCGGCCACGAGCGCGGCTCGTTCACCGGCGCGTCCGAGCGGCGCCTGGGAAAATTCGAGCTTGCCGAAGCAGGCACGCTGTTTCTCGATGAGATCGGAGATTTGCCGCTCGAGCTTCAGCCCAAGCTGCTGCGCGCACTCCAGGAGCGCGAATTCAGCCGGGTCGGCGGCAGCGAAGTGCTCAAGCTCGGCGCGCGAGTGATCGCGGCAACCAATCGCGACCTCGAAGAGGCGGTACGCGAGCGGAAATTCCGCGAAGATCTCTACTTCCGGCTGCGCGTCATTCCGATCCGCGTGCCCGCGCTGCGCGAGCGGCGCGAGGATATTCCCGAACTTGCCGAATACTTCGTCGCACGCGCCGCGCGCGAGGTGGGAGCGCGGGCCACCGCGATAAGTCCCCAGGCGATCGCCGTCCTCAAGGCCCACGACTGGCCCGGCAACGTGCGCGAACTGGAAAACACCGTGATGCGCGCGGCATTGCTCGCCCCGGGCACCACTATCCGGGCCGAGGATATCGAGCCCCATCAAGCGGCGCCGGTCAGCACCGCACGCACCACGGAGCGCGAGCGCGCGGAACTCAGGGAGCTCATCTCCGAACAGATTGCCGCGTGGCTTGACAAATCGAACGAGGAGCCGCGCAACCTGTACGAGCGGATGATCGCGGAGCTCGAGCGTCCGCTGATCGAGCTTGCGTTAAAGCGCGCGGGCGGCAACCAGGTCAAGGCGGCGCGGATTCTCGGGCTGAACCGCAACACGCTTCGCAAGAAAATCACCGATCACGGAATCGTGCTCACCCGCTATCCCGGCCAGTCATGAAGCTGCCGTCGCACTTTTACGCGATAGTCGATCCGTTCGCCGGCCACGAGCCGGTCGCACTTGCGGCCACGATGCTCGACGCGGGAGTGCGCGTGATGCAGCTTCGGCTGAAAGACGCAAGCAGCCGCGATTTTCTCGCTGCGGCGCGCGCGATTTCCGCGATGTGCCATCGCCACGGCGCGATTTTCATCGTCAATGACCGCGTGGACATCGCGATCCTGTCCGAGGCCGACGGCGTTCATCTGGGCCAGAACGACATCCCGCTTGAGGCCGGCAGAAAGCTGCTCGGTCCGGGAAAGATAATCGGGGTATCGACCGCGAGCGTGGAGATGGCGCGCGCGGCGGAGGCTGGCGGCGCAGACTATATCGGTTTCGGCCCGATGTTCGAGGGTGGCCTGAAGCATACCCGCCAGGGCAAGGGTCTTAAAAGTCTCGCCGAGGTTCGCGCGGCGGTCACACTTCCGATCGTCGCGATCGGCGGAATCACCGAGGCATCGGTGCCCGAGGTGCTGGCTGCGGGAGCCGACGCCGCGGCGATCATCAGCGACGTCGTCACCGCGCCCGACGTGGCGGCCAAGATCCGTTCGATCCTCGCGATCGAGCCGCCCGCGCGATAACGCCTCGCTCAAAGTCCGCCGCCGGCTTCCGTGCGCGGCTCTGCCATGGCGGGTTTCTCGCCACGCGCCGCTTGCGCTGGAAGCGGCAGGCATTGGTAGGTCGCAATCGCTCCCACCAGCAACGTCGCGACGAACAAGAGGAAGGCATCAGTGTAGCTGCGGTTGACGTCGTAGATATGACCGGCGGCGATCGGGCCTATCGCGGCGCCTACGGTCCCGCACACGCCGGTCATCCCCGCAACGGTGCCGAAGCGCCTAAGCCCGAGCGACTCGACGATAAGCAGCGGCATCAGAACCAGCGGCGCTCCAAGCGTCAGCCCGAACACGAGCACGAATCCGGCGAGGATGGCGACGTTGCGCGCGCCCAGCACCATCAGGAAGCCGGCCGAAGCGATGAGGAAATTGACCGAGAGAGCCACGCGCCCGCTCACCCGGTCGGCGAACGAGCCCATCGCGAGCTTTCCGAGCGAGGTGAGGCCAAACACCAGGCCTATCACCAGCGCGGCGCGCGTCGGCGCGTATCCGATCCCGATAAGGTAGGTTACCAGATGCGCGACGGCGCCCGCAGCCGAAAACGAGAAGCAGAACTGCGCAACCGCGATCATCCAGAACGAGCGCGCTCTGAGCGCAGGCCCGACCTCAAGGCCGGGCAGCGATTTCGTCTCCTCGATCATCGAAACGCGCGGCCGCTCGCCCTGCGGCCGCGTGCGAATCATCAGCAACACGGTCGGAATCACGATGACGAGCATCGGGATGCCGAGGGCCAGGTATCCGGTGCGCCATCCCTTCCATGCGATCGCGTACGCGGCGACGATCGTCATGATCATCCCGCCAACCGAGGTGCCGGCCAGCGCGATCCCCATCGCGATTCCGCGCCGCGCCGCGAACCAGTTCGCCACGACCATCGAGCACGGCAGCAGCGTCGTGCCCGCGATCCCGATTCCGAGTATCAGGTAACAGCCGAACAGCCACGGGTAGGAATGGGCCTGCGAGGCGCCGATTAACGCCAGCCCCGCGCACGCCGCGCCCGCGACCATCACGACCCGCGCCTCGACCCGGTCGAGCATCCATCCGACCACCGGCGTGCTGAAACCGGCCGCAATCGCGAGCGCACTCTGCAGCGTCGAGAGTTTGGCTCGGTCCCATTTGAAATGATTCAAAAGCGGTGTGAAGAAGACGCTGAAGGTGTTGTATCCGCCGCCGAAGACGAGCAGCAGCGTGACGAACAGGCTCGCGACGATTATCCAGCCCTGGCGCTCTTGCCGCGTCATCCGATTACCCCGCTCGGAGGGATTGCGCGCGCCTGAGCTCCCCCACCCCGCGCGCGGCCATCATTCTATAGTCCGCACACACGCGGGCGTCGAGACGGGACAGGGCCGCGGCCCAACTCTGTCCCGCCCTCGACCCAAGCCGGGCTACTTCGCTTTGCGCCGGCTATTCCAGTGCTGTAACGGGAATAAAGCCAACCATCCCGCTCTTCATCCTGATCTGCATGTAACTGGGCGCGACGCCGATTACATGGACGTAATAGGGGCGGTGCACTTCGGCGAGCTTTTTGCCCCATCGGTTCGGCTTGTCCAGAACCGGAGCGTTATGGGTGAGCTTGAAGTATTTGTCGGTCGGGCGCACCAGCTCGACCGCCGACTGGGCGATATAACCGGTCTTCCCGTCCTTCAGCCTCACCTGCAGGTAGTAGCGAGTCGAGCCGGTCAGGACGACGTACTTGCCCGCGTGAGCCCTGATGATGTGCGGGCTCCATTTCGAGGGGCGGGTGAAGATGTACGCGTCCTGCTTGATCTTGAGCCGGCCGGACATCGGCTCGACCTCGAACTTCTCGGCCGAAACCTTCTTCCCGTGCGCGGTAGTCTTCTTCTTTCGGACCTTGGGGCGCGGGGTTGCGGTGGGCGCCGGCTGCGCGGCCTTCTCACCCGGAACGACGCTCAGCCCGCCCGGCGGCAGCGGCGGAGCCTCGGTCGGCGAACCGCTGCCGACCGGAGATTCGCTGAAAGCCCGCGCCGGCTGCGGGAAAACAATTGCCAGCGAGAGCGCGGTCGCAAGCGCAAGAGCGAGCGCGGGTGAAACCCGGCAGATTGAACGACGACTGCTTTTCTCCATCATTCCCCCTTCCCCTCCATCAGTTCCGAGTTCTCGCGCTTTCAGCACGCACCGCACACCGTGCATCGGGTCACGTCGCATGGCTTGCTCTGATGCTCGTAGTGGGCCTTCCTGCGCTCCGAAAGCAGAAACCACTTGTGCACATGGTGATCGATGAAATCCCACGGCAGAACTTCGTCGTACCGGTAGGCCCGGGTGACGAAGAAATCCGGGTCGGGGATTCCTTCGATCGGCTCCCGGCGAAGACGCGCAAGCTCGCGCCAGATTTCACCGGGCCCTTCGCATCCCGCCGCGTCGAGAATTTCCAGGATCCGGCCAACCCGCCGGTCTCCGCGCGAAACCATCGTCTGGAAATAGGCCGAGCGCGGAGATTCGGCGTCCAGCTCGACCGCGCCGAGCCGTCCGACATTCGCTCTAAGAAGCGCAACCTTGTCCTTGATCCGCCGCGCGTCCTCCATCGGGTCCCATTGAAACGGCGTCCACGGCTTGGGGACGAACGGGTTGAGCGAAATCGTCACCCGCCCGACGGGCTTCTTGTTCAGGCGGGCGCGCTCGAGGACCTTGCCGACCAGGCGGGCGATCTCGAGCACGTCCTCGTCGCGTTCCTCGGGCAGGCCGATCATGAAGTAAAACTTAAGGTTTTCGACGCCTTCGCCCACCATCAGCTCGGCCGCCCTGAGAATCTCGTCCTCGCTCAGATTCTTGTTAATCACCTTGCGCATCCGCTCGCTGCCTGCCTCGGGAGCGATCGTCACGCTGCGGTTTCCGTTACGGGCGAGCGCCGAGGCCAGGCGGGGCGTGATACAGTCGGCCTTGAGCGAGGACGGCGAGAGCCGCCCGCCACGCTCGGCGATCGTCTCTGCTAGCGCCGCGACGCCCGGCACGCTGGCCATCTCGGCTCCGACCAGCCCTATCACCTTGCGCTCGCTAAGCCCGCCGAGCGCCTCGGGAATCAGATTTTCCGCGCTGCGGTAACGAATCGGCCGGTACATGAAACCTGCCGCGCAGAACCGGCATCCCCATTGGCAGCCGCGGCTCGCCTCGACCAGGTACATGTCGCCGAACACGGATTCCTCGGTCAGGATCAGCGACGCGGTGCGAAACCGGTTGAGATCGCGAACCAGCCGGCGAGAAACCGCAGGCTTGCCAGGCCCCGAGTATTGAACCGTTTCCAGCCTGCCGGTGCGGTCGTAGGCCGGGGTGAAATAATCGGGCAGGTAGGCGCCCTCGATTCGCGCGAGCTCGCGAAGGCGCTCGTGCGGCTCCATCTCGCGCGCCTCATGAAACCGCGCGAGGAACTCGGGCACCATCTCCTCGCCCTCGCCGATAAGGAACAGGTCGATAAAGTCCGCGATCGGCTCGGGATTGAGAAAGATCGCCGAACCGCCCGCGATTATCAGCGGATAGCCGCCGCCCGCGCGCTCGGCGCGGCGCAGCGGAATTCCCGCCATCCTCAGAAGCGAGACGACGTTCAGGTAGTCGGTCTCGAAGGAGATCGAAAAGGCAAGAACGTCGAACTCGGAGAGCGGGCGCCCATGCTCGAAGGAAACGATCCGCTCGGCGCGGCGGCGAATCACCTCGCGTTCGTCGGGATCGGGCAGAAAAGCGCGGTCGGCCGCCACTCTCGGATCGGACTCGAAGATGTGAAAGACGGCCTGAAAACCGAGATTCGCCATCGCGAGCCGATAGACGTTCGGATAGACGACGCACAACTGGATGTCGCCGCCCTGATGGCGCTCGTAAAGCACCCTTTCCTTCGCCAGCCTGTCGAGCGCGCGTTTACGCAGATACATGAATTATTCCCGTCGCAGCTGGCAGGCTCGCGACAAATCGCAGACTGCCACCTCGCTCTCGCCTCCACCGCCAGAGAGCGGGGCAGAAGATTGATGAAGGAGGCCGTTTTTTTCGCCGGGTTCAGCGACCACGCTTCCGTTCCGATCGTGTTTTCCCGCTTTTCTCAAGCCGCTGCTAGGTTATCTTCTCGGAGGAACCGCACTCAAGCCGTGGCCGGCCGTAACGACGGTTCAGCGCAAAGCAAAATGATCGAGCAGCGGACGTCCCCTGCCAAATTTAAAGCTCCGCTTTAAGGCCGAAAGGACGAAACGCTTGGCACGCCGCACCGCGCTCTCCAGGTCCGCGCCGAGCGCCAGATGCGCCGCGACCGCCGCCGAGAAGGCGCATCCCGTGCCGTGCGCGCCCGGGCCGGCGAGCCGCGGCCCGGTTATCTCGATAAGCCGCCGTCCGTCGAAAAAAAAATCGCTCGCGCGGGAGCCGGCGCCCAGATGCCCGCCCTTTATCACGACCGCGCGTGCGCCGAGCGCCGCGATTCGCAACGCGGCCTCGCGCGCGCCGTCGCGCCCCACGATGCGGACGCCTGAAAGAGCCTCCGCCTCGGGGATATTGGGAGTGACCAGGACCGCGAGCGGGAGCAGCTCGTCGCGAAGCGTCCTTTCCGCGCGCCGATCAAGGAGGCGGGTCCCCGACGAGGAGACCATTACCGGATCAACCACCGGTGCGGGAAGCCGCAGCTCAACCAGCGCGCGCGCCACCGCCTTGACCACGCCCGCCGTTCCAAGCGCGCCGGTCTTCATCGCGTCGGGGCGACGCTCCGCGACGAGCGCTTCGAGTTGCGCGCGCACCATCGCGGGCTGAACCGGCGTGACACGCAAGACCCGCGCGCTGTTCTGCGCGATCACTTCGGTCAGGGCCGAGTACCCGTAAACGCCGAGCGCCGCGAAGGTTTTCAGATCGGCCTGGATGCCTGCGCCGCCGCCCGGATCGCTCCCGGCGACGGTAAGCGCTATCGGCCGGCGCGAATTGTAGCGTTTCATCGAAGCGTCTCTGCAAAGGCGCTAGCGGACTGGCCCGGCGCAGGACGGCGGAGAATGAACCCGCGGGGGCCGAGCGAAGAGTCGCGCAGGCCGGCAAAGGAGCCGAACCCGGCACACATCGAAACTCGGGGCCACACGGGTTTCATGTACCAACCTCTTGCCGAGGACAGTAGCCGAGGCGACGCCCACACGAAAGCGTGCGCGAAGCGATTGAGTATCGACAGTCAATAGGAACCCCCGATTGATTGAGCGCCGCGCGCAAGGGTATCTTTCCGCTGGGTACGAGCAGGCGCGCCTTTGTCACATGCGTTCCGCCAGGGAAACCGAATTTCTCAACCTGCCCTTCAAGCAAAAGCTGGAGTTCCTTTACGGACTTCCGGCGCGGCAGAAGCGCGACCTGATTCTTTCCGCACCCGAGGCCGAGCGCCTGGTCCAATCCTTCTCGCCCGAAACGCTCTTTTACACGCTCAAGGAAATCGGCGCCGCCGATGCGGGCGATTTGCTGAGTCTCGCGCTTCCTGAGCAGGTAAAATCGCTCTTCGACCTCGATTGCTGGGACAAGGATCGGCCCAATCTGGAGCGGATGCGCGAATGGATCGAGGCGCTGAGCGAAGCTGGGCGGCGCAGGTTGGCCGACGGCCTGATGGAACTCGACGTGGAGTTGGTTTCGCTCCTGATGCGCGAATACATCCGAGTCCATCGGGTTGACGATCCCTCGGCCGCCGACGACGCGCCGTCGAATCGCTACGTTCAGTTCGACGAGCATTACCTTATCGAGTTCCTCCGCTACGATTCGATAACCCAGCCGCTCCAGGAGTTCCTGGAAGAGGCTTTCGAACGCGACTACACGTACTTCGCCGCGCTGATGGAGGAATGTTACTGGGGCGTGCAGGCGGAACTCGAGGAACAGGCCTACCAGTCGCGGCGCGCGCGCCTGGAGGACCGTGGCTTCCCCGAATACTTCGAGGCGCAGGACGTTTTCGCATATATCGAACCGGCGCGCTTCGAGGAGATTCGCCGCCGGTACGAAAAGCCAAGCCGCGCCGGACTTCTGGACGAAGGCGAGACAATACCGCCCGACTTCGCGCTCAGCGCCTCGGGCAGGAATTCGCTGTTCAACGCCGCGCTTGCCGCGGGTTTCGCCGCCGACGGCCAGCGCCAGTTGCGCACCGAGATGGCGCTGGTGGCCAACCAGGTTCTGGTTGCGCGGCAGATTGATTTTGGCAACCCCGAGGCGGTCCGAAGCGCGATCGGCACGACGCACGACTACCTGAACCTCGCCCTTGAGCATCTTGCGGCCGGCGAGCTCGCAACCGCCGTCGAGCATCTGAAGGACACCCATCTCAAGCTGCTCTTCCGGCTCGGCGTCAGCCTGACGCTCGACCTGAGAAAGCGCGCCCAGGCCACGCTTGAACGGCTCGGGCTCAACGCGAAACAGGGCCGCGAGGTCGCCTATCTCGATTCGCCCTACCGTGAGGCGCTCGCCGGGATGCTCGAACGCCAGCCGCGCTTCTATGCGGGCCTCGACGGCTCGGGCGCGCTGGAGATGCGCGACTTTGGCGCGATGCGCGACCTGCATCTATGCTACGCGATTCTCGAGGAAATCGAGGCAACCGCCGAGCTGCTGCTCCAGATGCTCGGGCTTGACATAGCGTCGCAGGCGTTTCGCGCGACGGTCGCGGGCACCGAGGTGCGTCTGAGCCAGATCCTGTTGACCGCGCTCGCGCGCATGGCGCTCGAGGGCCGCACCGTGCCGACGCCGATCGAGGCAAGCCGGCTTGACGAATTGCGGCGCGCGATAATGACCACCGAGCGGCGTCCCGCCGAGCTTCGCCCACAGTTCCGCTCGGCCGTCGAGGCGATTCTGGCCGAGCGCCTGGACGAGCGCACGCGCGCGCGCAGCGCCAACTTCGTCAACTCATGCCTGAACATCCTGGAAGACGAGTTCGCCCATCTCGACCCCGACGAAATTCCCGACCCGCGCTTTATCCGCAGCGTGATGCTCGCGCGCGGCTAGCACGCTGTTGAGAGGGGCGGAAGGCACAATCGAAAGGGAAGCATGGCCCGGGCATCGCGCGCAAAAAAAATTGCTCCCTTCGTGAGCCATCTCCGCCGGCGACCAGGCTCTGATTTGTCACGCGCCGGCTAGTCGTCAAGCGAAAACGCCTTAAGCGTTACCGAACGCTGGCCGCCGTCGCGTCTCAGGTTCAGCGTTACTTTCTCGCCTTCGCGCAGCCTTGAGAGCGCGCGGTCGAAGTCCGAGAGCCGCTTCATGCTCATGCCGCCGATTGCGGTCACGATATCGCCGCGCTCGATCCCCGCGGCGCGCGCTCTTTCGTCAACCGCTGACACGAGCAGGCCGCTGCCCGGCTCGAGATTGAAATATCTCGCGAGCGTCGGCGTCATCTCCTGCACAGTGAGCCCGAGGCCGCGGGCGCTCGGCGGCAAGGTAGAATGAGGACCGAGCGCGAGCGCCGAGCGCGGCTCAAGCAGCTTGCGGTTCACGTAAATCGGCGCGTGCACCCCGAGTGCGAGCGCGATCGCGTCGCTCGGACGCGCGTCCACGCGATGGCGTCCGCCGTCGAGCGAGATGCTTGCGTAATAGACGCCGGCGCGAACGTCATAGATCTCGACCCGGTCGACCTTGATCCCGGTCGCGTGGATGATTTCGCGCATCAGGTCCTGCGTGAGCGGGCGCGGCGGCTTGATACCGTGAAGCTCGAGCGCAATCGCCCGCGCCTGGCTCTCGTCGATGAGTATCGGCAGGGCGCGGCGATGCCTGCCGTCTTCGAGCAGCACGTAATGGGCGCCGTTGGCGCGGTCGAACCCGATGCTGTCGACCTGGACCCGGACGTCACCGGGATGCGGCGCGGCGGCGCGCTTTTGCGTGCAGGCGCAGGCCGCAAGCGCGACGAGCATGAACAGGACGCCCACAACCCGGAATTTCACCGCCTTCATCTCGATCAAGAATTAAGCTCCCGGAACGCTTAATGCCAAGCGCCCCGGGAGCGAAGGCCGCCGCGTGGCAAGCCGGACATGTTTCCATCCAAACTGGGTTTTCCGTCGCTCCCAGCGGGCGGCTAACCCCGGAAGTCGCGCGCGATCACGTAAAGCTCGGACGAACCCGGCCTGCTCGCACTCACCCGGGTGACTTCGACTTTTTCGAACATCGCCTCGAACCGGGCAAGGCTCTGCTTGAAGCCGCGCGCCATGAAGACCTTGACGATCATCGCGCCACCGCGCCTGAGCGTCCGGCGCGCCGCGTTGAGCGCCGCTTCGACAAGCTCGTCCACCCGGGCCTCGTCGCGCTCGGCGATCCCGGTGAGCTTGGGCGCGATATCGCTCGTGACCAGATCGGCCTTCCCGCCGAGCGCTTCGAGGAGCCGTGCGCCAAGCTCTTCGTCGCGGATATCGGCCACGATGGTTACGACCGGAGGGGCAAACTCCCGGCACGAGACGATGTCGACGCCAACCACGCGCCCTTCGGGTCCGACCGCACGGCCCAGAATCGCCAGCCATCCGCCGGGCGCGCATCCGAGGTCGAGCACCCGCGCGCCGCGCTCAAGTTTGACGCGGCGAAGCAGTTCCTCGATCTTAAAGGCTGCGCGCGAGGGCAATCCCTTCTCGCGCGCCTTGCGGTAGAAACGATCGTGCGGTTCGTATTTCGCCATCGCTCCGCGCCTTCGCGGTGAAACTCGGCGACCAGACTTTGACGCCTGCTTCGGACCCGGTATCCTGAATTCCCCGCTGTCGGGTTTCAACCTGTTCCAGATATCGAAATGCCGTCGTTGAATCTTGAAGAGCTCAATCCCGCGCAACGAGACGCAGTCCTGGCCGGCGACGGCCCAATCCTGATTCTTGCCGGAGCCGGTTCGGGCAAGACTCGCGTCATCACGTATCGTATCGCCTACCTGCTCGGCGAGCGCAACGTCGCGCCGCACGAAATACTCGCGGTCACGTTCACCAACAAGGCCGCGGGCGAGATGCGCGAGCGGGTCGGCGCGCTCCTTGGCGGGAGCGCCGAAGCGCCGTGGATCAGCACATTCCATTCGGCCTGCGCGCGAATTCTGCGCCATGAGGCGCGCGTGCTCGGCTATCAGCCGGGCTTCTCGATCCTGGACGACGGCGATTCGCTCTCCGTGATACGCGCCGTGATCCATGAGGCCGCGCTCGCCGACTCGCCCACGCCCGAACTTGCCCGCGCACGAATCGAACAGGCGAAGAGCGAAGCGCTCTCGCCCGAGGAAATCGCCGCGCGCGCCGAAAGCGGGCCCCAGAGCACCTTCGCCCATATCTACCGGCTCTACCAGGAGCGGCTTCGCGCGATGAACGCGATGGATTTCAACGATCTGCTCCTGCTCACCTACCGGCTGTTCAGCGAGAACCCTGACGTGCTCGAGCGCTGGCAGCGGCGCGCGGTCCATCTGCTGGTCGACGAGTACCAGGACACGAATCATCTCCAGTACCTGCTGGTGCGGATGCTGTCGGCGCGCTCGGGAAATATCGCGGTGGTCGGCGACGAGGACCAGTCGATCTACCGATGGCGCGGCGCCGACATCCGCAACATCCTCGATTTCGAGCGCGACTTTCCGAACGCGCAAATCTTCAAGCTCGAGCAGAACTATCGCTCGACCAGGACGATCCTTGCCGCGGCCGGCGGCGTGATCCGCAACAACCGCGAGCGCAAGGAAAAAAATCTCTGGACCGAAAACGGCGACGGCGAGAAGATCACCTGCTATACCGGGATGACCGAGCGCGACGAGGCCGACTATATCGCGCGCGAAATAGCAAACCTCATCCAGTCTGGAAAGGCGCGGGCCGCGGATGTCGTCGTTTTCTACCGCGTTAACGCGCAGTCGCGGGTGATCGAAGAGGCCCTGGTCCGCCGACGCGTTCCTTATTACGTCGTCGGCGGGATGCGTTTCTACGAACTGCGCGAGGTCAAGGATCTGCTGTCTTACCTGAGGGTTATCGCGAACCCGGCCGACGCGATCAGTCTGGAGCGGATGGTCGGCGCGCCGCCGCGTGGAATCGGCGCGAAGACCGTCGAACTGATGAAGCAGATTGCCGCGCGCGAAGGGATATCGATGTTCGAGGCGATGGGCCGGCTGGAGACGGAATCCCGGGTCGCGCTCAGAACCGCCAAGCAGGCGGGCGCGCTCTATGGTTGGATGCGCGAACTGATCGCGGCGGCACCCGAGGCGGCGGTCCGCTCGATACTCGACCGCGTGATCGAGCGTTCGGGCTATCTCGAATACCTGGACGGCCTGCCCGACGGGATCGCGCGCCGCCAGAACGTCGCCGAGATGCTGGCCGCGGCAAGCGCGTTCGACGCCGAACGGGCTGCGGGCGGCCTGCTCGAATTCCTCGAACGCGCGGCGCTGGTGAGCGACAGCGATCAACTCGGCTCACAAGACGGACGGGTCACGCTGATGACGCTTCACACGTCGAAGGGGCTCGAGTACCCGGTCGTCTTTATCGCCGGGATGGAAGAAGGCTTGTTCCCCCACATGCGCTCGCGCGAGAGCGACGACGACATCGAAGAGGAACGGCGGCTGTGCTACGTCGGGATGACGCGTGCGCGCCGGCTTCTGTATCTGACCAATACCGTTTCGCGCGAACTGTACGGGCAGCGAAGCGAAGCGCGTCCCTCGCGGTTTCTCCGCGAAATCGACCCGGAACTGATGCGGCGGATTTCGCCCGAGCCGCACTCCACGCCGTTCATCCGGCCGCTCCCAAATGGCACGCCGAGCGGCTCCTACGTCGATCTCAGCGACTCGCAGTTGCCGCAGGAGGAACTGGGCGGCGACGGCCTGCGGGTCGGCACTCACGTTCTGCATCAGACGTTCGGTCGCGGCGTGGTGCGCCGGTGCGAGGGGCGTGGCGACAACGCCAAAGTGTGGGTGAACTTCGAGCGCGGCGGAGTCAAGTTGCTGGTGCTTAAATTTGCCAACCTGCAACCGATTGCCGAGCGATAGCCTGTACCGTATGATTTTCCATAATGCTTCGACGGCGCGGTGAGGATGATGCGGCCAGCCGGGTAGCCGTCGCCTTGAGTTGAAGGTGGTTGCACGCAAACCAGTCCGGTATCTTGTCGCGACACTTTGCCTGATGGTCGGTCTTGTCGCGACCTTTCGTGCCGTCTGTGCCGCGGATGGCCGTGACTTCTCGCGCAGCCCTCTTTACGCCTATCCTTTGCCCCAGGGCAAAGACAATATCATCGGCAGTCTCATCACGTATCACATCCACAAGGGCGATACGCTGCTCGATGTCGGGCGATGGTTCGGGCTGTCGGGAGCGGAAGTTTCGGACGCGAACAATCACCTCGACTGGTGGCTGCCGCCGGTCGGCAAAAAGATCGTTCTGCCGACCGAGCACATCCTGCCCGACGGACCGCGCACCGGCATCGTGGTAAACGTTCCGGAGTTTCGACTGTACTATTACAAGGGACACGTGGTTTACACGTTCCCGGTGGGGCTCGGGCGATACGACTGGAGAACTCCGGTCGGCAAGACCTTCCGCGTAACCAGCAAGCAGCATAACCCGCCTTGGATCGTTCCCCCGGACATTTACAAGGAGCACCTGGAGCGTGACGGTTGGGCGGAGCACGTGATTCCCGGGGGCGACCCTGACAATCCTGAAGGCTTCTGGCGGCTCAATCTCAACCTGCCGGAATATGCGATACACGGCACCAACAATCCGTGGGGCGTCGGGATGGAAGTCAGCCACGGATGTATCCGCCTGTATCCCGAGGATATCGATCGGCTGTGGCATCTGGTCCCGGTCGGAACCAAGGGCGAAATCGTTTACCAGCCGATCAAGTTCGGATGGCGCGGAGGCGCGCTGTACGTAGAGGTGCACCGCGACGTCTACAATCTTCATCCGGGACTGTGGAAGCTCGCGATGCGGCTGGTGGCCGCCAAGCATCTGCAGAGCATCGTCGATTACGGCAAGCTGCAAAAGGCCGTCTCCGCGATGACGGGCGTGCCGACCTACGTCATGCCAGGCCCCCCGCCGCCTGGCAGCTACAACACCGAAGAAGCCGGGCTCGAAGAGGCGAAGACGAATTAAGCGACGAGCGGTCAGACGCCCGCAAACTCGCGGACGGTGCCGCTTTGCGTAGCTGCTATTGCGTTGCTTACGCAACGCCTCAACGGCGTCCAGGTGGGCGGCGCCTTGCTCCATTTTCAAGCTATCCCTTATACTTTGCGCGCGGCTGTTCCACTCTGATGCATTGCAAACCGTTTTGCCGGATTTTATCGGCACTTGCGACGGACAGCGCCGTCTTCTGCATTTGAAGGCGCGTTCGCAGCGCGCCGCGACAGGATAAAATGAGACAAGTCCCTTTTCATCGTCCCGCGATGGGCCCCGAGGAGGAACGCGAGGTAATCGATACCCTGCGTTCCGGATGGATAACCACCGGTCCGAAGGCCAAACGCTTCGAAAGTGAATTCGCACGCTACGTAGGTGCGAAACGCGCCCTGGCGGTTGCGCATTGCACGGGCGCGCTTCATCTCTCGCTGTGGGCGCTCGGAATCGGCCCTGGCGACGAGGTGATCACCACTCCGTTCACCTTCACCGCAACCGCCGAAGTGATGGGTTACCTCGGGGCGCGTCCGGTTTTCGTGGATATCGATCCGGGCACGTTCAATATCAATCCGGCGCGGATCGAAGAGGCGCTCGAAAGTGGAGAGCATAAGCGGGTGCGCGCGATTCTGCCTGTGCACTTCGCCGGCCATCCGTGCGACATGGATCGGATCGGCGCGATCGCGCGCCGCTACGGGCTCGAGGTCGTCGAGGACGCGGCCCACGCCGCCGGCGCCGCGCGCCATCTCGAGGGTCGCGGGATGACCCGTATCGGCACGATCGGCAAGCTCTCCTGTTTCAGCTTTTACGCGACCAAGAACTTCACCAGCGCCGAGGGCGGCATGATCACGACCGACGACGACCAGCTTGCCGATCGGATCGCGGTGGCGAGCCTGCACGGGATGGATCACGACGCGTGGAAGCGCTACGACAAGAGCGGCTCGTGGTACTACGAGATTCACGACACCGGCTTCAAGTACAATCTTTCCGACGTGCATGCGGCGATCGGCCTGGCCCAGTTGAAGCGCGCCGATGAGTTTCTCAAGCGCCGCACTGCTATCGCGCGCGCCTACAACGACGCGTTCCGGGGCCACGCGTCGCTCCAGACGCCGTACAGCGAACCGGGAATCGAGCACGCGTGGCATCTTTACGTGCTGAGGCTCAGACCCGAAACGCTCACGGTCGGGCGCAACCAGTTCGTCGAGATGCTGCGGGAGCGCGGCGTCGGGGTTTCGGTCCACTGCATCCCGCTGCACACGATGCACTTCTACAGGAAGAACTACGGCTACCGCGGAGACGAATTTCCTGTCGCCGAGGACGTGTTTAGCCGGTGCCTCTCGCTGCCGATATACGCCTCGATGAGCGACGAGGATGTTGCCTACGTGATTGAAGCGGTTCTCGACCTGGTGCGGCAGAATCGCCGCTGAGATTCTAAAGCGGCTGGAAGGAGTCTCATATGCGGGCACTCGTTACCGGCGGCGCGGGTTTTCTCGGGTCCCATCTGTGCGAAAGGCTCCTCAAGGAGGGCCATGAAGTCATCTGTCTGGACAATTACTTCAGCGGACGGCGCGCCAACGTGATGCATCTGCGCGATTACGACAACTTCGAGATGATCCGTCACGACGTGGTCGAACCGATTCTTCTCGAAGTCGACCGCATCTACAATCTCGCCTGCCCCGCCTCGCCGGTCCATTACCAATACAACCCGGTCAAGACGATCAAGACGAGCGTGATGGGCACCATCAACATGCTGGGACTGGCAAAAAGGGTGCGAGCGCGAATCCTGCTTACCTCCACCAGCGAGGTTTACGGCGATCCCGAGGTCCATCCCCAGACCGAGGACTACTGGGGCCATGTCAATCCGATCGGCGAACGCTCCTGCTACGACGAGGGCAAGCGGGTCGCGGAGTGCCTGATGATGAACTATCATCGGCAGAACAAGGTCGAGGTGCGGATCGTGCGGATCTTCAACACCTACGGACCGCGCATGGCGATCAACGACGGACGCGTAGTGTCGAATTTCTGCGTGGCGGCGCTGCGCGGCGAGCCGCTGGAGATTTACGGCGACGGATTGCAGACCCGCTCCTTCGCCTACGTGGACGACATAATCGACGCGATTGTCCGGATGATGGAGGTCGAGAATTTCACGGGTCCCGTCAATATCGGCAATCCCGATGAATTCACGGTCGAGGAGCTCGCCCGCATCACTCTCGAACTCACCGGCAGCTCCTCCAGGGTTGTCCGCAAGCCCGCCCGCGCCGACGATCCGGTGCGTCGCAAGCCCGACATCACGCTGGCTCGCAAGTATCTCGGCTGGGAGCCGAAGGTTGCACTGCGCGACGGACTTGCCCGCAGTATCGGGTATTTCCGCCAGGAACTCGGCCTAACCCGGGCGTAGCCGATACCGGAGCGACCCCGCGCGCGCCGCGAACACGACCGGCCGGAGGAAAGCGTGGCCACAGCACTCATCACGGGCGCCTCGAGCGGGCTTGGCGAGGAATTCGCCCGTCAGCTAGCGCGCAAAAAGTATGACCTGGTTCTGACTGCCCGGCGCGAGGAGCGCCTTCGCGCGATCGCTGAAGAAGCTAAATCGCTGGGCTGCGGGCGCGCGGAGGTAATTGCGCTCGACCTCTCCATCCCCGGCTCCGCCGAAGCGCTGTATCGGCGGGTAACCGATAAAAAGCTCGCGGTCGATTATCTGGTCAACAACGCGGGCTTCGGAACGCGCGGGCGTTTTGCAAACCTGAGCCTCGATCGCGAAATCGAACAGATCAACCTGAACGTGACGGCACTGGTTGCGCTCGCGCGGCTGTTCCTGCCCGCAATGCTCGAACGCAAAAGCGGCACCATCATCAACGTCGCTTCGACCGCCGCCTTCCAGCCGGTTCCCTTCATGGCGACTTACGGTGCGACCAAGGCTTTCGTGCTGAGCTTCTCCGAAGCGCTCGCCGAGGAACTGCGTGGAACCGGAGTTACGGTGACGGCGCTATGCCCGGGGCTGACGCGTACCGAATTTCAGCAGGTCGCCGGAACCGCCGAAATCGGAGTTCCCTCGTTCGCTTACATGGATGCGAAGACCGTGGTCGCTCAAGCGATCGACGCGGCAAGCCGCGGCAGAGCGACCAAAATCACCGGGCTTGCCAACCTGGCGCTTGCCGAATTGACAAGGCTTGCGCCGCGCTCGCTGACCGCGCGGATCGCGGGTGCGATGTTCCGCGGCAAGAACGAATAGCACGCCCTTGCGTGCAGCCGGCACGGCGGGCGACAATTGGACGCAGCCGGGCAAGCTGGTTTCCGCCCGCGCCGCGCACTGCGCGATGAAGACACTTCGACTTTTGGCCGCGCTTGCAACCCTCGCCGCGGCTGCATACTGGTTCGCCGGATGTGCATCGACGGCCCCATCGGCGCCCATGCCCGAGGTTCGGCCGGTTAACGTTTCGGCCGCGCCGGCCGCGCACGCGCAATCCAGCCAGGCCGACAACGGGTGGAACATCTTTCCCGACCCGACGACCGGCGAGATCGCGGTCTACCACAACGGAAAGTACGAGGGCGTGATCACCGGCAACGAGCCCGGCGATCCGCCGATGCCGCACAAGGCGGGCGCGAACAGTCCCGAACCGCCTGCCGTTAGTCCTTGAGCAGATTGCGCGCGATCACCACCCGCTGGATCTGCGACGTGCCCTCGTAGATCTGAAGCAGCTTCGCATCGCGCATCAGCTTTTCAACCGGGTACTCCTTCATGTAGCCGTAGCCGCCGAAAATCTGCACCGCGTTGGTGGTGATCCTCATGCACGCGTCGGCCGAGAACGCCTTTGAATAGCTCGAAATCACGTTGGGACTCTCGCCGCGATCGACCAGCCATGCAGCCTTGTAGGTGAGCAGGCGGCTCGCCTCGATCTCGATCGCCATGTCGGCCATCATGAACTGGATCGCTTGGAAGCTGGCGATCGGCTGGCCGAACGCGTTGCGCTGGCGCGAGTACTTGAGGCACTCATCGAGCGCGCGCTGCGCTATCCCGATTGCGATCGCCCCGATCTCGGGGCGGCTTCGGTCGAAGGTCGCCATCGCGTACTTGAAGCCCTCGCCCTCGCGTCCGACCAGTGCGCTGGCCGGGATGCGCAAGTCCTCGTAGTAGATCTCGCCGGTGTCGGCCGCCCGCTGTCCGAGCTTTCCGTGCATGCGCCGACGGGTGATTCCGGGCAGGTTCGCGGGAAACACGAAGCAGGAAATCCCCTTGTGCTTGAGCCGCTTGTCCGAGGTCGCAAACGTCACGTACCAGTCTGCGACCGAACCATTTGAGATGAAATGCTTGGTGCCGTTGAGGACGAACTCGTCGCCCTCGCGCCGGTACGTCGTGCTCATCGCGGCGACGTCCGAGCCCGCGCCTGGTTCGGTAATCGCGAAGGCGCAGAAGGTCAGCTTTTCAACCAGTTGCCCGAGATAGGTTTTCTTCTGTTGGTCGTTTCCCGCGATCAGCAAAGGAAGCGTGGCAAGGTCGTTGGCGCCGACCGCGTTCGAGATTCCGGCGCACCCGTAGTTGAGTTCCTCGACGATAAGCGAGGTGTCGAGCACGCCGAGCCCAGGTCCGCCGATTTCTCGCGGCACGCCGAAATTCATAAGACCGGCGGCAAACGCCTTTTCGCACACGTCGCGCGGAAAGATTTCCTTTTCGTCGTACTCGCGCGCACGCGGGATTATTTCCTGCTCCGCAAATTTGCGGGCCAATTCCTTCAACTCGCGCTGTTCGTCGGTCAGCTCGAAACCAAGCATCGAAAATTCTCCTGAGGCTGGCGCACCTGCCAAAAAATTCGCGCCCGTGCTTTGGGCATCTCTTGGTTAGCCGAGAGTATGCCGCAAGGAAAGAGGGTTTGTCTCGCGCGGCGACGGTTTCCTTGAAAAAAGCACCCCACAGGGTTAAGACGCATTTCGGCTGCGGCATGCGGGTCTCGCGCCCGGCCGTCGCTTGCGATACCGGCAGCGACGAACCCGCACCGCGCAAAAGGAGAACCTGATGCCGATCACGATTGTCGCGAAAATCAAGGCCAAGCCGGGAAGCGAAGGCCAGCTCGAGCAGGCATTGCGCAACAATATCCCGAACGTGCGCAACGAGCCCGGCACGCTAAGCTACGTGCTTCACCGCTCGGTCAAGGACCCCACTACGTTTGTCTTTTACGAGACCTACCAGGACCAGGCAGCGCTCGACGCGCACGGCAAGACCCCGTACATGAAGGAACTCGGCGCGGCTATCGCGCCGCTGCTCGACGGACGCCCGCAGATTGATATCCTGACCGAAATCGACCGCAAGTAAGGCTCACGCGGGGCGTGGGCAATTCCCAGGCTCGCGCTCCGCGTAAATTTCAACTTAAAGTTTCACTTTATTTCCCGGGCGGGAGCGCCTTTTCGGGCCCGAGCGGCCAGGCTGCCGCCGCCGTGAGACAGAACCGCGGCGCTCCGTCATAATAGCGGGTGATGCCGCGCACTATCCTGATGGGCGACCCGCGTTACTTCTCAGTGATTGGAGGCGCCAACCCACACACTCGGACCGCGTTCGGATTCAAAAAGCGGGTCAACCCTGAGCTGGCGCGCGAGCAATGGCATCGCCTCGCCCGCTCGTTCATCGCTCACGGCGTCGAGGTATGCGTCATCGAACCTCATCGCGGGCTGAGCGGGCTCGTGTACCCGGCGAATGCCGGTTTCCTCTATCCGCTGAGCGGCGATACCCGCAAGGTCTTCTACCTGAGTCATCTACTGCCGACTCGTGCGCGCGAGCGCGACGTCTATCGCCCGTTTATCGAGAAGCTCGGCTACCCCACCGCCAACATCCGCGCGCGTTTCGAGGGCGAAGCCGACTTCTTCCCGGCCGGGCGTTTCATGCTGTTCACCTACGGCGACGTGGAGCGTCAGCGCTTCGTTCCGCGGCTCGGATGGCCGCCGTGGAAGCGCGTGTACGGCTTCCGTTCGGAGATCGGCGCGCTCGACGAACTGAGGCACATCGTGGCCCCGCGGGAAGTACTGCCGCTCAAGCTGCGCCTGGAAGCGCATTATCACGGCGACACGGTGCTGTGTTCGTTCGGGCCCGAGCGCGAGTTCCTGCTCGCCTACATGGACGGCCTTTCGCCGACCTCGCGCTCGGTCCTGCGCGACTTCTTTGGCCGCAACCTGATCGAGCTCCCGGCGGCGGACGCCGCGCTATACGCGGCCAACGCGTTCCAGACGGATTTTAAGGGAAAACTTTATCTTTTCCTGCCCGAAGGCGTTTCCGCGGGCCTGCTCAACGCGATCCGCGAACGCGGAGTCGAGCCGGTTACCGCCAACGTGAGCGAGTTCCTCGCCAAGGGCGGCGGCTCTATCAAATGCATGGTGCTCGATCTCGGACCGAGCAGCGAGCAGCCCGAGTCCGGCGCGGTCTTCCGCGCGGAACGTTCCTACCAGAAGCTTTACGGCGCGCTACTCGAAGGGGCGCCCGAAGGACCGACGGCTCGCCTGTAATAGAGCGGTTGGTTTACCGGGAAATTATCCCGTCGCGCGAGATATCGAGCAGAAATGCCGTCTCGCCATCGGGATTCTTCGGACGCGCCTGGTAACAGGCCACGCCAGGCGTCCCAGCGAGCGCCGAGATCAGCTCCTCCAACGCAACTTCCGTGAAACCGAAACGGCGAAGATAATCGCCCGCGCCGCATCCGAAGGCATACAGCGATTTCACCCCGCGCGCATGGGCGGCCTTGCGCGCCGCAGCCACGAGACCCGCGCCGATCCCACGCCGGCGCATCGGTTCGGCCACACACAGCGAGCGCATCAGCGCCGCATCCAGCATCGGCTCGATTCCGACCACCCCGACCGGCTCGTCGCCCAGGTGCGCGACCAGGTAGCATCCCGGCGCCCATCCGACGCCCTCGGCGGACATCGCGTTGCTCGCCAGTATCGCGCGGACGACTGCAAGGTCACGCGCCTGCTCGATGCTCAGTTCGCCCTCGCGATGCCTTCGAAGCGCCATCATCAGACCGCCAGGGCGCGTCCGCGGATCATCATGCCGCCCGCACCCTCTTTCACCGTTTCGATACGGAATCCGGCCGCCTCGATCGCGCTTTTCGTGTCGCGATTCGGATGGCATCCGGCGAACACGCGCGTCCAGGCGGGTGCGAGCGCGTCCTGTATCGAGGCGAGCCATCCGGGACGCGCGCGCACGTGCTCAACGAAGTGAAGCTCCCCGTTCGCTTTCAGCACGCGGCGCATCTCGGAAAGCGCGCGGCGCGCGTCGGGCACCGTGCACAGCACGAGGCATGAGACCACCGCATCGAAACTTCCGCTCGCGAACGGAAGCTCCTCGCCGTCGGCTGCCACCAGCGAGACTCGCGCCCGGGCGCGATGCGCGCGCCCAATTGCCCGGCGCAGCATCTCCCAGTCCGGTTCGATTCCGACGACTTCGGCGCCCTTGGCGTAATGGATGAAGTTCATCCCGTTTCCGGCGCCGACCTCCAGGATCCGGCCGCCGAGCTTCGCAACCAGCCGCGAGCGCATCCGGTTCATGCCGCTTTTCGCGCCGAGCCATTCGGCAGGCCTGCTCATCGCTTCGTAAAAGCAGGCGAAGACCGGATGCTCCCGTTTCACGGCCGCGGCTCCCCTATTTTTTCGGCGGCGGAAAAAGTTGTTCGCCGCTCTCTTCATCGACAACGGTAATTGCCTTGACAGGACATCCCCGCGCGGCGGCAAGGATGGTCGCGTCGGGAGCTGCGGCGGGATTGACGACCTCGGATTTTCCGTCGGCGTCGAGTTGAAAGACGGCGGGCGCCGTCTCCACGCAATCCTCGCTCCCGATGCATCGCGCCCTGTTGACTGTAACCCTGAGCTTCGCCATCACGCCCTCCCCTGGCGACGAACCCTCAACGAAGATAGATTCCGCGCCACCCCGCCGGCAAGCAGCTATCCCGATTACCTGGCTTTTTCGCGCGAGCACCGCTTTTCCCCGCCCGGCGCAGCGGCAATAATTTTCGGGCGAAACCAAGATGGGCACAATCGCAGGCACCGGAATCGACATAATTGAAGTCGCGCGCATCGAACGCGCTCTCAGCCGCCCGCTGACCGGCGAGCGCTTTCGCGCCCGCGTCTTCACCGCCGCCGAGATAGAATACTGCGAGTCGCGCGGACGCCCCCGCTATCAGAGCTACGCGGCGCGCTTCGCGGCCAAGGAAGCAGTGATGAAGGCGATGGGCACGGGATGGAACCGCAACGTCGGATGGAGCGAGATCGAAGTGATGCGCGAGCGCGGCAAGGCGCCGACAATCGCGCTCTCAGGCAAGGCCGCCGCATACGCGCGGCGAAGGAATATCGCGCGTTTCCACCTGAGCATCACGCACACCCGCGAGCACGCGGCCGCTCACGTGATCGCCGAAAGCGCCGACGACTAGCGCCGCTATTTCTTTTTCGCAGCGGGCGAAGAAACCGGCTTTGCCCGCGACATGAATTCCTCAGCCGACTTGTCGAGCTGGCCGAACATGAACTTGTCGGTGCTGTAGAGGGCGGTTCCCGCGCTGGATACCGCGTAGTACTCGGTTTTCTCAGGCGCAGCGGCGGGAACCGTCGCGGCGCCCATCTGTTTAACCTTGACCCGGGCGAGCTTGATCGTGCCGATCGGCTTGCCGTCCTTCGCGATGAGCGTAACCTGGTAGGCCGGCTTGTCCAGGCCGAACATCTCGGGATGCGACATCGGGTCCATCACGATCGTGTTGCCGGTGAAATCGCGCAACTGTTCGAGGAAGCGCTCGACCACGGGGACGTCAGCCGGCGAGGTTTTCCCGCCTGCGATCACGTCCCATTTGCCGTGCGGCGCGCGCTTTAGGGAAAAACTCCCAGCGCCCGAAGTCACCTCGACCGTCTCGACGGCCGAGGGTTCGAAGGTCAGCACGGTCTTGTCGCGAAGATCCAGCAGCGTCTTGTTCACGTTGGTGAGGACAAAGGAGTGGACCGCGTAGACCGGCGCTCGCTCGCCGCGGCGAACGTAGATGCCGTCCTTGCCCTTGCCGCGTTCCTTGAAACCGAACAGCAGCGACTGGATGTGCGCAGCGCCCTTGCGCGTGGTGTAAACCGTGACGATCAGATGCGGCTTGTCGAGCCCGTACTGCGAAACGTCGGCAGGAGCGTCGTTGACGAAGTCGGAGACCTGTGCGTCGGCGAGCGATGAAAGCACCTGCCGCACCTGGGTCGGGTCCGCAGGATACCTGCGCGGCTGGACGATCTCCCATTTGCCGGTCTTCGTGTCGTGGTCAACCTCGATAAGCGGGCCGTCGGCGGGCTGAAGGGTGAACTTCGTCACGTCGTCGATATTGAAGTTCATCAGCGAGCGATCGCGCATCTCGTCGACCGTCTTCTGCATCCCGGGCGGGAAGGCCGACGACACCAGCATCACGGCCGGATTGTCAGTCATCCTGATATAGGCATGAAAACCGACTGGCGTGGTTTTGCCGACCTCGATTCCGGGAAGCGTTTTGCCCTTGAAGGTGGTTACGAAGACGGTAACGGCCGGCTTGGCAAGGCCGAACGGCGCCAGGTCCTTCGGATGCTTGTCGATGGTGCGGGTGGTCTGGCAATCGGCGATGGCGTTGGCGAGGTTGTTCGCCGCGGTCTGGTTGGCCTTGGTGCCGATCGGCTTGGTTATCATCCAGGGCGCGCCCGGCTTGTCGCGCGCGATTACCAGTTCGCGGTCCGGATACTTTAGATCAATCCTCGCGATCTGGCCGGCCTTGATGCCAAGAAGCTTTGGCTTCGGCACGGGCCTGGAGAAGCGATAGTTGATTAACGCGTAGCCGCCGATTATCAGCAGCACGACGAATGCGATGACCGTGTTACGAAACCGCATCCCCTGTCCGCTCGCGCGGGAGCACCGGCTACTGCCGTCTCTCCCACCAAACCACGATGCCCAAGATTAGCAACAGCTCCGGCAGCAGCAGCACCGAAAGCACGAAAACGATGCTGAACTGGTTCACCGTGAGCCTGAAACGCGACGCGCGCATCTCGCGCGGGCGAATCGAAATCTGGTTCGACTCGCCAACCAGCCAATCCGCGCTGTTGAGCACAAAGTCCCGATTGAAAAACTCGTTCAGGTACTGATTGTCGGCAAACTCGGTGCTGCCGAGCACGACCAGCCGCGCTTCGCCGTCGCCCCATCCGAGCTTTTTCAGGTTCGCCGCAACCGCATCGGCCACGTCGATCGGTCCGCGTTGATCGGCTGCGTCGAGCTTGGCTTCCTCGTGTTCGAAGATGCCGACGAGGTCGGTCTCCGCCCACGACGTGTTGCTGGTCATCGCGAGCGGCGTAACCGAAAGCCCGGTTTTGAGTCCCTTGGCAGGCTCAACCGAGCGAGTCATCGGAAAGACCGTGCGATGGGTGAAATTCTCGGTGATGGGATGAACCCCGTAGTCGTTGACCAGCGGGGTCAGGCCGAGCGCTGGTCCAGCAAAGAGCCTCAGCACCTGGTCGACCACGACGTTGTTGCCGACGTTAACACCCCAGCGGCCAACCAGGCTCACAAGCGCCGTCTCATCGATGTTGGAGTTCGGACGCGGCACGCGGAAAGTCACCAGCGCCCGTCCGCCATTTTTCAGGTAGGCGTCTATCGCCTCGACTTCATGCGGCAGAAGCGGACGCTCGGGTCCGGCGATAATCAACAGCGAGCAGTCCTTGGGCACCGCCGGCTGGGTGGCAAGCAGCAGCTTTTGGACCTTGAAGTTCTCGCCTTCGAGCGCGGTCTTGAACTTGCCGTAACCGTCGGCCTTGGCGTTGTCGTCGGGATTCGCTTCGCCATGGCCCTCGAGGAAACAGGCGACCTTGGTACCCGCCTTGGTGACGCGCAGGATCCCATTGGTGAGCGCCGCTTCGCTAAGCTCGGTGACGTTGGTGCCCTGCCCCTTCTCGCCGCCGTACTGAATATGAGTCGTGCCGCTCAGGCTCACCTTGTACTTCTCGGCAAGCTCGGGATGCTTGTCCGGGTCGACGATCTCATAGCTGACCTTGGGCGAGTAGTAGGCGTATTCGCTGTAGAGCTGGCGCGCCTTGGCGCTGACGCCGCCGGAGAAGAAGCCATAGAACTTGAGCGGCTTCTGCAGATGCTCGACGACTTTTTGCGACTGTGTCGAGAGGCTGTAAATCTTTTCCGAAGTCAGATCGAAGCGGATGTGATGGATGCTCGAAATGTAGTTTACGGCGACCAGGATCGCTATGAAGATGATCGAATACAGCAGGGCGTTCACGCCGTATCTGGCCGACCTGCTGCCCGCTATCGAGGCCAGCGCGGAACGGCTCGAAGTGGCCCATAGCACGATGAAGAACAGGCCGCCTATCAGGTTGACGTAAACGAAGAGCCGGAACCCCGCCCCGGTGAAAAAGTATTCGAGTATCCCGAACGCGAGTAGGACCAGACCGAGTATGCCGTATAGGGTCGCCGAACGCCGCATCCTTGCGCTTCCCCTTCCTGCCTACCGCCACCGCGCCGACTCGACCGAGCGTTGAGTCAGGAACAGCGCCACGAAAATGAGACTCAGGAAGTAGACGATATCCTTGGTGTCGATGATTCCGCTGACCATCCGCGAAAAATGCTCGGGCAGCGAGATATAACGCAGCAGATCGGCAAACGCCGCACCCCCCGACTCGGCCGGCCACGAGATCACGTAGAGCATCAGCAGGACGCCGAAGCAGCTAATCGCCGCAATGATCTGGTTCTGCGTCACCGAACTGGTGAACAGGCCCACCGCGACAAAACTCACGGCCAGAAACGAAAGCCCGAGATAGCCGGAGAAGATCACGCCGATCTCCGGATTGCCAAACAGGATCAGGATGAGCGGAAACATCGCGGCTAGCCCGATCATGATCAGCACGAAGAGCGCCGCCGCGATGAATTTGCCCGCGACGATCTCGCCGGTCCGAATCGGCGCCGTCAAAAGCAGCTCGTAGGTTCCCGTGCGCTTTTCCTCAGCGAACGAACGCATCGTGATGGCCGGCACCAGGATGACTAGTACGATCGACAGGTTATGGAGCATCGGCTCGATCACCCAGCTGTTCAGGTTCATGTGCTCCAGCACCTGCGGATTCTGCATCGCCGCGTAGATCTGAAGCACCAGGTCGAAGCGCCTCAGGAGGGCGAAAAAGAAAAACCCGCCGAGCAGGAGAAAAACCGACATCACGACGTACGCGACCGGCTGGACAAAAAAAGCCGCCAGTTCCTTGCCTGCAATAATCAGCGAATTCTTCATCAGCGATTCCGAGAGCCTCTATCCACGCCCCGCATCGACTTCCTCGAGCGTCTCTTCGCGGGCCTGTTCGAGATCATGACGCTCCCTGGTTATCGCTTCGAGGAAAACGTCTTCCAGGGAACTGCCTTCGGGCAAGGCCGCCAGCTTCTCTTCGAGCACCACGTGCCCGTCGGCGATGATCACGACCTTGTCGCAGATCTGCGAGACCTCGGGCAGGATATGCGTCGAAAGCACGACGGTCCGCGAGCCCGAAAGGGTCTTGATCAATTCGCGGATCTCGTGAATCTGGCGCGGATCGAGTCCAATGGTCGGCTCGTCCATCACCAGCACGGGCGGGTCGTGAATGAGCGCCTGGGCGAGACCGACCCGCTGCCGATAGCCCTTGGAAAGCTGCCCGCAGATGCGGTGCGAGACGTTTTCCAGTCCGCATACGGTGATCGCATGTTCGAGCGCGTCGGCAAGCTTCGAGCGCGGAACACCGCGAAGCCGCGCGACGAAGCGCAGATAGGCGTCCACCCGCATGTCCGCGTAAAGCGGAGGATTCTCCGGCAGATAACCGATTTTGCGCCGCGCTTCGAGCGAATGGGTGAAAATGTCCAGCCCGTCGATTAGCACGGTGCCCGAAGTGGCCGGCATGAAGCCGGTGATTATGCGCATCGTGGTGGTCTTGCCCGCGCCGTTGGGCCCGAGAAAGCCAAGAATCGAGCCGTCTTCGGCGGTGAAGGAGACGTCCCGAATCGCAACGAACTCGCCGTAGAGCTTGGTTAGGTTCCTGACTTCTATCATCTGACCGTGGACGTCCCTTGCGTCTTAGGCGGACGCCGAAACCCAAGCGAATTCTTTGACGAAAACTCCCTCCGGGTATTCAGCGTACCGTGCGGATCGGCGCCTACCGAAGGGCAACCTTAACACGAAATCAATATTACAAGCTTTCAACAATGTTAAGAGGATCGTTGCCAGGAGCATCTATAAGGAAAGGCCCCCGCTTTTTCTTTGCAAATCGGTTCCGGTAGTTTCGTCCTATGGCGGAGGCTCGCCGCACTCTCTATCTGGTTGACGGCTCTGGATACATCTTCCGGGCCTTCTTCGCACTGCCGCCCCTGTCGACGTCGCGCGGGATGCCGACGCAGGCGGTTTACGGATTTATCCGGATGCTCTTCAAACTGATCAAGGAGGAGCATCCCAGCCATATAGCGGTCGTGTTCGACTCGCCCAAAAAAACCTTCCGCGACGACCTGTTCGAGGAATACAAGGCCAATCGCCCCGAAGCGCCGAGCGACCTCACCGTCCAGATTCCCTATATTCATCGCGCAGTCGAAGCCTTCCGCATCAAGAGCCTCGTGCGTGACGGATACGAAGCCGACGACGTGATCGGAACCCTCGCGGCGCAGGCGGCACGCGAGCGCTTCGACACCGTGATCATCACCGCCGACAAGGACTTCATGCAGCTCGTCGGCCCGCACACGACCCTGTGGGACACGATGCGCGACAGGCGCGTCGGCGTTCGCGAAGTGCGCGAACGCTTCGGCGTCGAACCGGCGGCGCTGGTCGAAATCCAGGCCCTGATGGGCGATCCGATCGACAACGTCAAGGGAGTGCCGGGCATCGGCGAGAAAACCGCTGCGGCACTGGTGCGCGAATTCGGCAGCGTCGAGAATCTGTATCGCAATCTCGACAAGCTGGAACAGACAAAAATCCGCGGCGCCAGGCGTCTAGCGGCGCTGCTCGCCGAGCATCGCGCCAACGTCGATCTCGCGCACAAGCTGGTGCGGATCAGGACCGACGTTCCCCTCGACATCACCTGCGAACAGTTGACGTGGCCCGGGATGGACGAAAAGGCGGTCGCGGCGCTGCTTCGCGAACTTGAGTTCACCTCGCTGCTTGAAGAACTGACGCCCGCGCAGGCGAGCCTGCCGATCGGGAGCGGCGAGGAAACCTGGCTTACGCGCGAGACCGTCGCGCGGGTGCGCGAGCAATTGGAAGCGTCGGAGCGACTCGCCTTTCATCTCGTCGAGGACACATCAGGTGCGCGGCTCAAGCTCCGCGGCAACGAAAAGATTTTCGTCGCGGGGCGGGATCTTATCGGCGAGCTCGGCCCGACGCTGGCCCGGCCCGCGCCGCCCAAGGCGTGCCACGATCTGAAGACGCACATACGGAGGCTCTCGGCATACGGCGTGGCGCTTGCCGGCGTCGATTTCGACACGATGCTGGCGGGTTTCCTGGTAAATCCGGGGCGCCCTGAACCTTCGCTGGTCGATCTGTATCACGCCCATCTGGCGGGACTTCGGCCCGGCGCGCCCGCCGGCTCGGAACCCGAGATTGTGGCGGCGCTACGCGAGGTGCTTGTGCCGAAGCTTCAGGCGGACGGCCTTGAAAAGCTTTTCCGCGAGGTTGAACTGCCAACCGCCGTGACGCTGGCCGAGATGGAGGCTACGGGCGTCAAGGTTGACGCCGAGGCGCTCAAAACCATCTCGCTGGAATTCGGCGAACAGGCGGCGAGACTCGAGCGCGAGTGCTACGAGCTTGCCGGCGTCCAGTTCAACCTGAATTCGCCGACGCAACTGCGCGATGTCCTGTTCAACCGGCTGAAGCTCACTGCGCGCGGGCTCAAACGAACAAAAAGCGGTTATTCGACCGATGCCGATACTCTGGAAAGGCTCGCTGCAACCCATCCGCTGCCGCGCAAGCTGCTGGAGTACCGAACGCTCACCAAGCTCAAATCGACTTACGCCGACGCGCTCTTCAGCCTGATCGATCCTGCGACCGGGCGAATCCATACGACTTTCCACCAGGCGCTCACCGCGACCGGGCGGCTCAGCTCGAGCGACCCGAACCTGCAGAATATCCCCACGCGCAGCCCGGAGGGCCAACGCATCCGGCGCGCTTTCGTCGCGGAGCGCGGATTCATGCTCCTGTCCGCCGACTATTCGCAGATCGACCTTCGCGTGCTGGCCCACCTGTCGGGCGACCCCACGTTGACCAGCGCCTTCCGCAAGGGCGAAGATATTCATATACGGACTGCGACCGAACTGCTGGGAATAACCCCCGACAAGGTGGACGCCAACGCGAGGCGTCTCGCCAAGACGATCAATTTCGGGATCATCTACGGGATGGGCCCGCAACGTCTTGCAACCTCACTGGGGATTTCCACGTCTGAAGCTTCGGACTATATCAAGCGCTATTTCGACCGGCTGCCGGGCGTTCGCAACTTCATAGACGAAACTTTGGCGAAGGCTCGCGAGACTGGTTACGTTACGACCATGTACGGGAGACGCCGATATCTTCCCGAGCTTCACGCGCCGGAGGGCGGCGCACGGTCGCAGGCGGAAAGGATCGCCGTCAACACGCCTATTCAGGGGACCGCGGCCGACCTGATAAAAGTGGCGATGGTGCGTCTGAGCGGCGAATTGAAGCGCTTGGAACTAAGGGCGAAGATCGTACTCCAGGTGCACGACGAGCTTTTGCTCGAGGTCGAGGACGATCATCTGGGCGAGGTCAAAAAGGTCGCCCGGTGTGAGATGGAACAGGCTGCGGAGTTGTCGGTTCCGCTCAAGGTTGACATGAAATGGGGCCGCAACTGGGCGGAATTGGCCGTCTCCTGAAGGCAACCGGACTGAATTAAACCCACCGACCAGCGTCTAATTCCATTGAGAACCAAGAGCCGCCCAGACGGCGACGAAGCCGAACTCATAGCGCGGGCGAAAAAAGGCGACCGCGAAGCTTTCGGGATTCTCGTAAAGCGCTACGAACGGCGGGTTATCGGAGTCGCGCTGGCGGTGGTTCATAACCAGGACGACGCACTTGAACTCGCACAGGAAACTTTCGTACGCGCCTTCGAGAACCTGCGCAGCTTCGAATCGCGTTCGAGCTTCTCGACCTGGCTTTACCGGATCGCGGCGAATCTTGCGATAGACTTCTGGCGCAGGGAGGGACGATACAGCGTGCTGCGCGGCGAGGATGCGGAAAACGAACTGAGACGCCTCCCGAGCGCCCGCGGCGATTCGTTTACCGCCGCAACACGCAGCGAATTGGGTGAGCGGCTGAGCAACGCTCTCGAACAGTTGACGCCTGAACATCGGGCCGTGATACTGTTGCGAGAAGTTGAAGGATTGTCTTACGACGAGATTAGTGAAGTATTGAATTGCCCGCGCGGCACCGTCATGAGCAGATTGCATTACGCGCGAAGCCGGTTGCGCGGAATTCTCAAGGACTTCACGTCGAGCTGAGCTAAAATGGCGCAATGTAGCGAAATCAGCCTGATGCTCGGCCCCTTCGAGGACGGCGAGCTGGAACCCCACGAGATGCAGGAAGTTGCCCGCCATCTCGCGCTGTGCGCCGACTGCGAGCAACTGCTCGAAGAGTACAGGGCGATCGGACGCGAGCTGCGAGACCTCGCCTCGCAGGCGCCGCTGCCCGCGAGCGAAGAGTTCGCGATGGCGGTTGACGCCCGGCTGCAAAAACTGCGGCTCTCGTGGCGCGAGCGCTTCGCGCTGGTTTTCGACGGATGGAACGGGCAGCTCGGAGCCGCCTTCGGTTCGATGGTCGTGGCCGCCTCGGCGGCAATCCTCACTGTTTTCCTGATGACCCCGCTGACGCGGACCTATTTCAATTCCAATCGCCAGGCGCCCACCGCTTCCCTGGCGCAGGGCGAAATCAAGGCAGGAGAACAACGCCAGCAGCTCGCATCGGCTGAAACTCCGGCGGCGGTCAGTACGCCCGGAAACTCACAGACCATCATCTCGCGGCTGGAATCGAACATCCCTTCGGTCGCGCTCTGGAGCGCGCCGCAGGATGGCACCACGGTGATTTGGCTGCCGGATCAGACAGAGCGGTAGTACTTGATAGCCGATGTTCGTCTGGCGCGTTAATGTCACCCTGCTCGCCGCGGCCTTTATGGCGATGGCGGCGCAGGGAATCTCGGCAGCCGCGAGTGCCGGGAACCCGGCCCGCATCAACCTTCACGTCGATTCAGTTGTCGCCTCGGACACTCACGAAGGCGTGGACGCACGGCTGGCCGCAATGGGCCAGCGACTGCGCTCGCTGTTCAACTACAGCACCTACCGGCTCATCAGCCACCAGGACGGTCACACCGAATGCGGCAAGCTGATCTCGTTCATGCTGCCAGGCGGCAGGATTCTCCATATACAGCCGCGCGCAGTTGAAGGCGGGATGATCGCGATGGAACTGGTGCTGTTCCAGGGCGCGCGTCCGCTGATGACAACCGACCTCAAACTCAAGAACCACGGCGTTCTTATCGTCGGCGGACCGCGCTACGAACAGGGAATGCTGATCATCTCTATCGGCGCTGACGCGGAGAAGGGAAACTCCCTAAGGAGCGTCCCGACCGCGTCCGCGAACGAACGCTAGGCGTTGAGAAACTGTAAAAACGCAACCTGAACGGCTCTCTTGCCAGGGAGACAAGAGAGGCGTAGCGGGCTCCTGTGATTTGCCGGAACCCTGCTTGGCCGGGCAGGGTTTCCGGTTCGTCGAGTAAATCAGGGGCCGGCTGCTTTGCCTGCGAGCGATCCCGAGCGGCGAAGGATGTCCTCGCCAGCTCCCGCGGGCGCCCTGGGGCGGCGTCAGGATGCGACACGGGGACCCACGCGAATCCTTCACATCGGCAAGCCTCCGTCCGCGAGGACAAAGTACAACCGTTAACCCATTGGCACTCGCCCGCCGCGAGGCTTCGGGCTGTCTCGACCATCGCCGATGGTTCGCGCCGACGCGAATCGGTTTCGTTGGGCGTTGTGCGCGCCCTATTTCGGCGGCATCCTGAGCGCGCCGTCGAGCCGGATCGTTTCCCCGTTGAGCATCGGATTCTCGACGATATGGCGCGCCAGCGCCGCGTACTCCGAGGGCCGTCCGAGTCGCGACGGAAACGGAATCTGCGCTTCCAGCACCTTGCGATTTTCCTCGCGCAGTCCCGCGAGCATCGGGGTCTCGAACGTGCCCGGGGCAATCGTGCATACCCGAATCCCGCGCGAGGCAAGGTCGCGCGCGATCGGAAGCGTCATCGCAACCACGCCGCCCTTGGACGCGGAGTACGCCGCCTGTCCGATCTGACCCTCGAAGGCGGCCACCGAGGCCGTGTTTACGATCACGCCGCGCTCGCCCTCGGAGTTCGGCTGGTTATTCACCATCTGCGCGGCGGCAAGCCGAATCGCGTTGAAGGTGCCCGACAGGTTGACCGCGATCACCTTGTTGAAGAGATCGAAGGGATGGGGTCCGTCCTTGGTAACCGTGCGCGCTGCTCGCCCGATTCCGGCGCAGTTCACGAGCACGTGAATAGTGCCAAAACGCGCGACGGTCTGCGCGACCGCCTGCTGAACGTCGTCGGCTGAAGCGACGTCGGCGGCGACGAAAAGCCCCTTATCGCCCAGCGATTCCGCAACTTTCGCGCCCGGCGACCTGGGGAGATCCAGTATCGCGACACGCGCGCCCGCCTGCGCGAACTCGCGCGCCGTTGCCTCGCCGAGGCCCGATCCGCCGCCGGTGACCATCGCGACCGCATTCTTCAGGTCCATTTCATCCTCTCCGTAAAATCATCCACGAACACCAGGACCGCGCAGCCGGTTATCCGATATCCGCGACGCGCGGCAGAACCTTGGTCCAGAACAGCTCCATGCTCTTCATCAGATGGTTGTGCGCGAGCAGCCCGTTGTACATCCACGCGAAGATCCATCTGACGGGAAGACGCTTCGTCATGTACTCGAGCTGGCGCGTCACGGTGTCGACCGAGCCGACCAGCGCGAGGCCCTCGTTGAACAGATCCGCTTCCTTGCCGGTCTCCTCGTCAGTGAGCCCGCGCGAAAACCCGAACGGCGCGAACCATTGCTGGCCACAGAAATAACCGCTTTCGTGCCAGAGCCGATACGCTTGCTCGTCGGTGTCCGCGATCACGAGATCGCGCAGCACGCCCATCCCCTCGCCGAGCGGTTTGCCCGACACTTCCGCGTAGGTTTCGCACAGGTGATGCTCGAGCCTGGGATGGAGCGGCGGCAGGATTGCGGTAACGCCTTCCTGCGCGCACCACCTGATGCTGCGCTCCGACGAGGCGAACGGCTGGAACAGGGGCGGATGCGGTTTCTGCACCGGCTTCGGCACCACCGAGACGGCCTTGACGATCCCGTTCTCGACGCCGCCGCCCCACTTCTCGGTCGCCTCGATATGCCAGGGCGTATCACCCGGCGGGATGCGCCAGTACTTGCCCTGGAACGAGAGGAAATCCTCGCTCCAGCATCGCTTGATAATCTGGAAGCATTCCTCGAACGCCTCGCGGTTCGCGGCGTCGATCTCGTCGTGCTGATGGGGCTGGGCGCCATGAATGCCGTGCGTCTGCTGCGCCATGATATCGACCCATCGGCGCTGGTAGCCGCGCGCGAAACCCGCGTTGGCGCGTCCTCCCGTCATGTGATCGAGCATCGCGATGTCTTCCGCGACGCGAATCGGATTGTGCGAGGGAAGCACGATTCCGAGTTGCCCCACGCGAAGCCGCCTGGTCTGCATCCCGACGAACAGATCGAGCAGCACTGGGTTGTTCGACATCTCGAAACCTTCGACGTGGAAATGATGCTCGGTGAAGCTCATCGAGTCGTAGCCGAGCTCGTCGGCAAGCTTTGCCTCCTCTGACAACTCCGCGAGCATCCTGTCGTATAACTCGCCTCTGAGCCCCACTCTACCCCGCTCTATCTCGCTCCTGCTGCCGACCGTCGGCAGATAAAACAAGGACACTTTCATTGTCGCCTCATCTCTGATCGCCACCCCGAAAACCCGGCGCACGCTCCGACTGTAAGCTTAAAAAATTGAAACCGGCAAGCCCCCGCCGTCGCTGCCCCTAAATCGTGCGGGGTTCTCAGTCGCCGCGCGGCCATCGTGGAGGCGCAAGCACGAACGCCAGTATCACAAGCGCGCCGAAACCCAGATACAACGCCGCAAACACCCACGGCGGCCAGTCGTAATAGATCAGGCGACGCAGCCAGTAGGCGATAAAATCGCCGGGATATGGGCTCTGTCCCGCTCGCTGGCGCAGGGCGTTCTCCAGAACCGTCAGCGGGCACATCGCACCCGTCACCGCCTCGGCGCATACGAACATGATCGAAAAGAGATGGAGAAGCCGGAAACTGAAATTCCTGACCCATCCCCATCCCCGCGCGACGCCGAGCAGGATCGCGCCGAAGCCACACACCACGAAGGTAATAAACGCCGCGTGAATCACCAGGACCGCGTCGGCCAGCGTCTCCCACAGCATCGCGCTTCGATCATGAGCGCGTCGCACTTGCCGATCGCAAGCCAGGCGCTGTTTGCCTGTTTTCGGCGCTCATTGTGCGGCGCTATACTCTGCCGGCCTTCTTACAAAACTTGCGCCGATAGCGCCACGCAAGGCGCGGCGCCTATCGCCGGGGAGAGAACAATGCGGCTCAGGGACAAGGTTTCAGTTATCACGGGTGCCGGTTCCGGAATCGGCGAGGCGACCGCGAAGACCTTCGCGCGCGAGGGCGCCGCGGTGGTCGTGGCCGAGATCAACGAGGAAAGCGGCAATCGCGTCGTCAGCGAAATTCGCAAGGCCGGCGGCACCGCGGAATTCATTCGCGTCGATGCCGGCAACCTGAAGGATATCGAAGCGATGGTGAAATTCGCGAAGAACAAGTTCGGCCGCCTCGACATCCTGCACAACAACGCAATCACCATCGACACCGGCCGGATCGCCGAGATGACGATCGAGGGATGGCAGAGAACGATCAACGTCGGACTGACCGCCTACTGGTACGGAATCAAGGTCGCCATCGAGCAGGCGATGCTTGCGCAGAAAAAGGGCGCGATCGTCAGCACCGCCTCGGTCTCGGGCCTGGCGGGCGATTACACGCTCGGCGCTTACAACGCGGTCAAGCACGGCGTGGTCGCGCTCACCAAGGCGACGGGGATCGAATACGCGCGCAAGGGGATCCGGTGCAACGCCGTATGCCCCGGGCCGATCGCCACGCCGCCCCTGCTCAATATCGAGAAGCAGCGCCCGGACATCATCGCGCGCATCCGCGAGGCCATTCCGATGGGCCGTCTCGGCGATCCCAACGAAGTCGCCAACGTCGTCCTGTTCCTCGCCTCCGACGAAGCCTCGTTCGTAACGGGCGCCTTCTTCGTCGTTGACGGCGGGCTATGGGCTCATTCGGGGATGCCGAGCCTTTCCGGCGAAGGCCCGGACTGGTAGACCGCCAGGCCCGCGGGGATGATTCATAGGGGAGGATTCATAGATGTCGCAGCAACAGCTTCAGCAAATCGTCCAGATGTTTAAGGCACGGCCGGTGCTGGAATCGCCCACTGTCCAGCAGATGCGCGCCGGATTCGAGCAGATGGCATCCGCGCTTCCGGTCGCGCCCGACGTGAAGTGCGAGCCGGTCAAGGCCGGCGGCGTTGCGGCCGAATGGGTAACCGCGCCGGGCGCCGACCCGGGACGCGCGATCCTCTATCTTCACGGCGGCGGCTACGTGATCGGCTCACTCAATACCCATCGTGCGTTCGCCGGGATGCTCTCGCGGGCGGCCCAGGCGCGCGTGCTGGTGATCGATTATCGCCTCGCGCCCGAGCATCCTCATCCGGCCGCGGTCGCGGACGCCGTGTCCGCTTACCGCTGGATGCTCTCGAGCGGGCTCCAGCCGGCGCGTATCGCGGTGGGCGGCGATTCGGCGGGCGGCGGACTTGCGGTCGCGACTCTGGTCGCGATCCGCGACGCCGGGATGACGATGCCGGCTGCGGGCGTATGCCTGTCGCCGTGGGTCGATCTCGAAGCGCTCGGCGCGTCGATGACCACCAAGGCCGACGTAGATCCGATCGTGCAGAAACCGGCGCTGCTCCAGATGGCGGCGATGTACCTGGGCGGCAAGGACCCGCGCACGCCGCTTGCCGCGCCGCTTTACGCCGATTTAAGCGGACTTCCGCCGATGCTCATCCAGGTCGGCACGTCGGAAACCTTGCTCGACGACGCCGCGCGGCTGGCCGACCGCGCACGCAAGGCGGGAGTACACGTTACCTACGAGCCGTGGGACGGCATGATCCACGTCTGGCAGATTTTCGCCCCAATCCTCGAAGAAGGCGCGCAGGCGATCGACCGGATAGGCGAATTCGTGCGCAAAACCGCCGCCTGAGCGGTGGGTTTATCCTAATCAAGCCATGGCGCGGCGCGGGCGAGCGGGAGCGACCTCGCCCGCGCCTGGCGCCGCTCGGCAGCAATCGGCAATTTTCATGAACGCGCGCATCAAAGCGATCGACTGGGAGCGCGTCGGCGCCGAACTCGACGAGCACGGCTACTCGACCGTCGGCCAGGTTCTGGACGCGGCACAATGCGCGGAACTCGTGGGGCTCTATTCTGAGCGGGCGCGTTTTCGAAGCCGGGTCGACATGAAGCGCCTGCGCTTCGGCGTCGGCGAATACAAATATTTCGCGCGCCCGCTTCCGGCGATCATCCAGGGGCTTCGCGTCGCGCTTTATCGCCGTCTCGCTCCCATCGCGAATCGATGGGCCGAGCGCCTCGGAGCGAAGCCGGCCTACCCGCCTTCGCTCGCGTCGTTCATCCGCGCCTGTCATGCGCACGGACAGACGAAGCCCACGCCGCTCCTTCTTCGTTACGACGCCGGCGGATACAACTGCCTGCATCAGGACATCTACGGCGAGATTGCCTTTCCGCTCCAGTTCACTTGTCTTTTGAGCACGCCCGGCGTGGACTATACGGGCGGCGAGTTCATGCTCGTCGAACAGCGCCCCCGCGCGCAGTCGCGCGGCGAGGCGATCGCGCTGGGCCAGGGCGAGGGAATAGTTTTTCCCAATCGCTACCGGCCAGTCGCAGGCGCACGGGGCGATTATCGGGTCAACGTGCGCCACGGCGTCAGCACTATCCGTTCCGGCACTCGCTACGCTCTCGGTATCATCTTCCACGACGCAAAATAGCTTTTTCCCGCGCGATGGCCGCGCCGCGGCGGCCAGGCGGCAAATTTGTAGCGGCAGGCCATGGCCAATGTACGTCCGCGAACGCTAATCTTTGTAGGCGACAGCAGAGGCATTTCCTCTCTGCAGAGCCCCACCGGCGCCTGGCACCCTGCTCTTCCGGTCACGGGCGAAGAACGGAGCGCGGATGGGGCGACGCAGGAGGTGCAATACGGAGGCGAACTCGATGCCCTATTTCAGGCGCGGCGACGTGACTATCCATTATGAGGAATACGGCTCAGGCTATCCAGTGCTGCTCTTCGCACCCGGCGGGATGCGCTCGAGCATCGAGTTCTGGAAGCGAAGCCCGTTCGACCCGACCGTCGAGCTCAGGCGCGATTTCCGGGTAATCGCGATGGACCAGCGCAACGCCGGCGAGTCGAGGGCACCGATCACCGCGTCTGACGGGTGGGAGACCTACACCGCCGACCATCTGGCCTTGCTCGACCATCTGGGCGTCGCACGATGCCATCTGATGGGCGGATGTATCGGGTCGTCGTACTGCCTCGGAGTAATCAAGGCTGCGCCCGAGCGGGTCACGGCTGCCGTGCTGCAGAACCCGATCGGGCTCTCGCCGTCAAATCGCAGGTTGTTCTTCGAGATGTTCGACTCGTGGGCAAACGACCTCAAGACAAAGCGCGGGGATATCGACGAGTCGGCGCTCTCCCGGTTCCGCGAGCGGATGTACGGCGGCGACTTCGTCTTCAACGTGACGCGGGATTTCGTGCGGGCGTGCAAAACCCCGCTTTTGATTCTCGCCGGCAGCGACGAGTACCATCCGACACCAATTTCGCAGGAAATCGCCCGCCTTGCCCCCAATGCCGAGCTTATAATGTCCTGGAAAACGCCTGACGTGGTGGGACAAGCGATTGAGCGGGTACGCGCGTTTTTGAAGACGCATCAGCCGCGCTAAGCAGGGTTGGGCAGCGGCGCGGCACGTTCGGGCGAGGTTGTCACGCCTCTTGCACTGGAACGGCGGGGCGCGCCAATTCCCCGGCGTCACTGGCCGGTCTCAAGCGTCATTTTACTGCCGCTTCGCATTTATCGAGTGGGGTCGTCAGGTTGCGCATGCGCACGTCCAGATAGCATCGCTGCAACATTTTGACAGCTGCAGTTAGCAGTTGAGTGTCAGTGCCAAGCGGATTTTTCAAACGTGACCGCCATCGCAGCCGCCTTCGGAGCTTGGCACGAGCTTAGCGAAGGAGCCCTCGAAGGAATGCGGCCGGTTGCGGGCGGGAGAGTCGTTGCGAAGCGCACCCGAAAAGGGGGCCCCGCCATCCGGTCCGCGCCGGAACAAATCTCGCACGGAGAGACGGTGGCGATGCAGCGGGGAGAGCCCTTGGACGAGTTTCTGGAATGGGTGTGCGACACGCATGAAAGCGTGCGCAGGGCCCGTGACATGCTTGGGCGCGAGAGAAAATGGGGCGTGGCCTCGGTATGCTGGGAGGCCAAGCTTCAGAAAATTCAGGAAGAGTTCGACAAGCTTCAGTTCGAAGTCTCCCGATGCGTCGCGACGCGCGACGCCAACCGGCTTCTGTTCGAGGCAACGCAGGAAGGCGGCGCTGTCAGCCGTCGTCGTTTCTTCAAACGCGCACATTCGAAAGGCAACAATGTGGTGGTTCCGTTTGTCCGCGCAACCTCCCGAACCAGCGCTTCCTGAGCGCCGCGAAACGTAACAATAGCGGCCGGAGATAGCCGCGGCGGGCGAACGGAACTCTCGGATGGTAGATTCACGTCCTCGGTCGAAGACCGAGTTGGCGCGTACAACCATGCACGTGTTGGCAAGGAATCGGTTGTCTCCCTCCCTACCCGCCTGTCGATTCCGTTCGCCCACCGGGCCTACCTTCAGGCCGGACGGGCGGTTTTCAGTGAGGTCCGGAAACCCGCTATCTGGCGGTGACCGTCCCTAGAACCCCGGGCAGGCCCGCGACCGCGGTGTCCGTACCCGAAAACTGGATTTGCTCCACCTGCTGCGCAGAAACTTCAGCCGGCGATAGCGCCCGTGCAAGCTTCACTTGCAGCACGAATTGCAACGAGCGGCCAGGATGGACCGGAAGCGGGCGCGGCAGGACAAGCATGGTCGACGCGGAAGGCGCCCAGACACGGGCGGAGCCGACTACCTGTCCGCCACGCAGTGCGAGCAATCGCGCCAATGACACCATCGCCGGATTGCTGAACGAAATCGTCGCGCCCTGGATACTTTCCCATGCCGAGCTGGTATTTGTTACCTGCCATTTCCCCGCGAATACGACCCTCCCACCGCGCGCCACGCTTAACGAAGGCCGCAACACGCTCAGCGTCGCGCCCGGGGTCGCGGTCGGCGCTGGTGTCGGCGTCGGTGAGGGTGTCGGTAAGGGGGTTACGGTTGGGGCGGGCGTCGGGGTCGCGGTCGGCGCCGGCGTGGGAGTGGGAGTCGGTGACAAGGCGCTTAGGCCCGAAAGCCAGGTTCCCCAGTTTGAGCCGCTCGGTCCCGCCGCGTATTCGCCGGCTGTCCAGACCTCGCCTGGGTTCGACGGGTCGACTGCGGCGCCTGAATAGTCGCCCCAGCGCGAGCCGCTGTATGCGACTGCGCCGGGCCTGACAAGGATTGGCGAGCCGAACGCGTTGACGGGATCGCTGGCGAGTCTCATGCCCGCGTAAACCGACGGATACTCGGACGACGATGAACCCGAGAACGCGACGATCAGGTCGCCATCGGCGTCAGTCTGTATCGCGGGATAGTAATAATAGGCGCCCGGGGAGCCGACGTTGAAATCCTGCTCGACGGTCATCGCGGCAGTATCGATTTCAACCAGGGCGAGGCAGCTTCGGCTTTCGGTGTCGCCGGCCGGGGTGCACGCGGTGTTCGCCGAAACCCATAGCGAGCCGTTTCTATAGACGGCGTCGAGCAGACGGTTGTCGTTCGTCGCGATCGGGTTTTGCGAGGGTTGCAGCGCGTCGGGCGGAGTGGAAATTGGCGCGATAGCCTCGTCGACATAGTTAGCGGACGGGCCGCTGCCGACCCCCGGCACTCCGTTCACTGTCCAGACCCGAACGAAGTTGCTGGTCGGGCTCGCCAGTGAAGCCATGTAGAGCGATGAAGTAGAGGAGAGGGACGCGGCGGGCTGGATAGTGAACGTTGCGCCGTCGGCTGGCGGCCCGAACATCCTGGAGGAAAGGCTTGCGCCGGCGATGAGAGAGGATTTGTTGAGCACCACAAATTCGTTGCCCTGAAAGCCCCCGCTCGCGCAGTCCGGCGAGCATGAGAAGGCATTGGCGGTCAGCACGACCTTGTCGTCGCTGAAACCGAGGGCCGGAAAATCCGGAAAGCTCGACGGGGTGGGCACGCGGTAGATGTAAAATCCCCCGGTCGGATCGCTCGTCATCGACACGGCAAGGTTCCATTGCCCCGTGGTGCTGGTACTCGGATCGGATGTGTCGGTCGAGATCATCACGACGAACCATCGTCCCGACGACGCGTCGAAGCGCACTTTCGGGTCGGTCATGAAGATGCCGGAGCCGAGCGAGAAGAACGAGTTAAGAGTGAAAGTCGAGAGCACCGCGCCGCTTTTCGTCAGGATCCGTCCCGCGTCGTTCACCACCTCGAAGAGGTTGTTCGGACCGGCTGCGATCTGCGTATCCGGGGGCTCGCACATACAGCTTTCACCCTGCTGCAGGCCGATGAAGCTCGCATCGACGCTCGGCATCGACGAGGAGGCGAACGGAACCGCGACGGTGTAGGCCGGGGAATTGCGACGCGCGAGGCGGGCGCTGGCCTTCGCGCCTCGGAACATGGAGACGTTGGCCGGCCTGAAGAGCGTGTTCGGCGCGCACAATGGTATCCGGGCAAGCGGTGCAAGGTCTCGGACGTACACGGTGGCGGCGCGCGCAATTGGCGGTTCGGTTCGCCCTGAAACAGCCTCGGCGCGGCTGGGATTTGCCGGGCCAGGAATCATTGCCGCAAGCGCAAGGAGCATCAAGAGTCCGCGCGCGGCGCCATCGCACCGCCGGCGGGCGATCCGCAGATATTTCAAACCGCAGGCCCCCTTTCAGTCGACCTCTCAACGAAAACGGTAGGTGAATCGTTTGCGCGAGGCCAATAGCCGCGGCGAGGCGCCATGCTCATGCTCGCCCAAGGGGCTCCCTGCTTGCTCAAGGCGCCAGAATTTTGCCGCTATGATATCCTGGAAGGTATGGGGGCTTGACGGCACCGGCGCGGGACCTCCGTCCCGACGGTGTTGGCAGAGCGGCACGCCGGCGTGGGGGCGTTGACGCGGCGTCTGAAACCGGCTAGGTTTAAATCACGGCTAATTACAGCTGATGCGCGCGTCGGATTCCGCGACGCCAAGACCTGCTTAACTCAGAGACCAATCGTTCGGCCTAAGCGCCAACGTGAATCCGCTGGCTCTGCACATCGAGGTACCTATTGTCCTTTTCCGAATTCTCCCTGTCACCTGAAATTCTTCGTTCGATTACTGACCGCGGCTACCAAGAAGCCACTCCGATCCAGGCCAGCGCCATCCCGGCGGCGATGGACGGCAGGGATCTGGTCGCCACAGCCGAGACTGGCAGCGGCAAAACGGCGGCCTACCTGATTCCCCTGCTTGAACGCCTTCATCGCGGCCATCAGGCGGCAAAGCGCCCGGCCGGCATCAGTGCGCTGGTCCTGGTTCCCACGCGTGAGCTGGCAATCCAGGTCGCTCGCGAGTTCGCCGTCATCGCCCGTCACACCCGGGTAAAGGCGACCGTGATCATGGGCGGCGACTCGATGAGTCGTCAATTGCACGAGCTGCGCAACGGCGCGCAAGTGCTGATCGCCTGTCCCGGCCGGCTTATCGACCATCTCGACCGGAAGACCGTCAGCCTCGGGAGGATCGAGGTTGTGGTAATCGACGAGGCCGATCGCCTGCTTGACATGGGTTTTCTGCCGCAGCTCAGGCAAGTGATGCGTACGCTTCCCAAGCACAGGCAGACACTGATGTTCTCGGCCACGATGGCTTCGGGTGTGCGGCAAATCGCAAGCGAGTTCCTGAACGATCCCGTACGGGTCAGGATTGGCGAGAAGACCGCTCCACCGCCGAGCATCCGGCAGACCATCTATCCGGCGACACCGGACAGCAAGGGACCGATGCTGCTGGAGCTGCTCAAGAACGGAGAAGTTGAAAGCGCTATCATCTTCACCCGGACCAAGAGCCGCGCCGATCGGGTCGCCAAGATGCTCACACGAAACGGGATAAAGGCGGTTGCGATCCACGGCGATCGCTCGCAGAGCCAGCGCAACGCGGCCCTGGGAGGATTCCGCGCCCGCACCTACCGCGTGATGGTGGCGACCGACCTGGCGGCGCGCGGAATAGACGTCCCGCACGTCTCGCACGTGATCAACTTCGACCTGCCCGACGAAACCGAGAACTACATCCACCGGATCGGCAGAACCGCGCGCATGGGCAAAGCAGGCCACGCGCTGAGCCTGGTGACCCCCGAAGAACGGGCGTCGCTGGCGCGGATCGAGCGCGCGCTCGGCACCGACCTCGAGCGAGAGCGGGTGGAAGGATTCGAGGCGCCCGAAATCAGCGCGCCCAAGCCGGTGAAACTTTTCCGGTCGGATTCGATTCGTCGGCGCTCGACGCGCAGCTCCCGGCGCGCGACCTGGGCGTGACCTGGACTATCTGTCGCGCGCGCAGCAGCCTCGCTCGCGCGCGGCGCTAAGCGACAAACGAAACGAGGCATGAGGGCGCGCGTCGCCTCATGCCTCGAAACACTTCCGCCATCCCTTCAACGACTTCGCGCGCAATCCCGGCGGATTTCGCCCCCGGAATGCGCTGCTGACATGGCCCGAGCCGGGCACGAGAAAACCCCTCCACGCGCAGCATCATCTCAACGAAAGAACCATGACACTCCGACTACCATCCCGAGGGCCGTATTGATGGAGTAGTTTCTGTCGGGGCCGTTGAATCCGCCGTTGGACACGTGCTCCGTATGCAGTCCCAGATAAGCTGCCGCACGTTTTCGGAAAAAATACGACAGCCCCACGCCCCCCTGAATGAGCGCGGCGAAGGGACCCTCAAGCCGCGTCCCGCGACCGGCGCCTTTCAGCCTTAGGTCCGTCCCTCCCGGAGCAATTGAAGCTTCAATCCACGGGACCAGCGGACCGCGTTCGAAATGCGTCAGGTAATAGCGCACTTCGAAATCGAGACCGCCGAAGTTCTGCCGGGTGTTGAATCGCTCGAAAACCGGTCCCACGCCGAACTGAGGAGCGCCGTCCAGGACCCCGCCCAAGCGCGCGAAATGAACCGCGCCGAATGGCAGAAGAACGAAGTGCGCAGACAGGTTCCATGCCTGAACCCACCCGGTTTGATTGAGACGGGCGCCGAAATGAGCCATCGAGCCATCGGCCTCAACGCCCATCTGCCATCGCTCGAACTCCGGCTGCGCGAACGCACACGCCGGCCGAATGACGAAACACATGAGCGCAAGCGCGCCGAGGACTCGCGCGCTTGTCACAGGCCTAGGACGGGACCTCATCCCTCATGGACCGACCTTTCGGAAAGGCCCGGAACTTAACCGAGAGCCAACGCCAACCAATCAAGCTGTGGATACTGTAGTGTCACTATTACTACATGTCCATAGAGGCAAGCCGCTGCGCTTCCGTTCGCAGAAGGTTGAATATTTGCGCATCAATTCGAGCGGTTTCACCGCGTTGCCGGCGGCACTTCTGGAGACTCCGCACCGGCGCGTTCCACGGATTGCGCCGCCTGTTCGCTTTGAAGACCCGCCAATCCGATTCAGTTACGCAATCCTGACTGTCTCGCGAGCGAACGGTAAACCTCGATCACCTCCGCCGCGGCACGTCTGCGGTCGAATCGATCCAGTGCGGCGAGGCGTGCGTTGCGTCCCAGCCGTCCACGGAGCTCGGGGTCACCGATCAGGCGTTCGAGTTGCCTTGCCAACGCAGCGTGATCGCCGGGAGCGAAAGCGAGAGCATTTTCTTCTTCGCTGATTAGCTCCACCGCTCCACCGGCGCGGCTTACCACGACGGCCCGTTGCGACGCCATCGCTTCCGCAATCACCCGCCCGAACGGCTCCGCAGCGGTGCTCGCGTGCACGACGATATCGAGCGCGCGCATCGCCTGCCCCGGCTCCTCGATAAAGCCCGTAAAGCCAACGCGATCGCAGAGCCCTAATTCACGCGCCTCTCTGCGCAGGTCGTCGAGCGTCTCCTGGCTGCCGACGGTCTGATAAATCGGTCCGCCGATCACGTAGCCGCGAATCGGCATTGTGCGGGGCAACTGCGCGAGCGCACGCAAGAACACGCGATGACCCTTCCACCGCGCCATCGTTGCGAGCAGCCCTATCCGCACCATCTTTCCGGGCGCGGGGCGCATGCCGGCTAACCGATCCAGGTCGAGCACGGGCCCCTTGGGCGAGAAGTCGCTAAAATCGACGCCGTTATACACTCGGACAATAGGCAGAGATGTGCCACATGCCAGCCTGAAGTCCTGCGCCACGGAATTCGAATTGGCTATCGCAACTCCGCATCGCCACGCGAAAAGTGGTATCAGCCGCCGCATGATCGGCCGTCCGCTGACATAATCGTGAATGTGCCACACCAGCGCCGCACGGCGCGGACAAACACAGGCGCCCTCGATCTGCATCTTGAATCCATTGCAATGGACAATATCCGGCGCCGCGCCGCGAATCGCCCTGCGCAGTGTGGCGGCGTGGGCGACCGTCGCAGGGCCACCCGCTGCATACCGCCCGATTGCCGCGACCCGCTCGGCAACGTGGCCCGTCTGCCCGCTGTCTCCCATCCTGGCCGCCACTGCCGGCATCGGCACCACCTTGACCACGGCGTCCAAGTCACGCGCCCTGGTCACCAGTGGGCCATCGGCGCTCACTATCACCTCGCATTTCCACGATGGCTCCGCCTCCCGCACACACGCAAGCAGATCAAGCAGGCAGCGCTCGGCTCCGCCAAGCTGCCCGGATGCGCTCAGATAAACGATCTTCACAGAATTGACGCGAAGGCTTCGAAAAACCCTTCGGCCCAGACAACCTAAAATTCCAATGACCCCTGAAACACCAAAACCTTGCCCCAGTACACTTCTTCTTCAAAGACCAGGTACTCACCATCCGCCCGCCGGTAAGCAGTGAGCCCGTGCGTGCAATCCAGCCATCCCATCGCGTTACCAACTTCCGGACCTGGCAGCATGCGTCCGAGCAGCGTTCCGCTTTCGGCGTTATACACGAAGAGGTCCTCCGCATCTCGCTTTGCCGCAACGCCCGCGCTCTGGAGGACTCCCGCGATGACCCGGTTGCCAGCGACAGCAAAGGCCTTTATCGCCTCGCCTGAGGCAGGATCATGCGGCAGAGTAATTCGGTATCGCGGTTTGGAACGGTTGCCAGCTACGAAATGGTCGTACCGCGCCAGTTCGGTCCCGGCCAGTCCGAAGGAAGGTTCACGCGCCGAACGCGGATGCGAGCGCGTGTAACCGCTCAGATACAGGGTATCGCTTTTGGCTACGTACGCCACCCGCTCTATCGCCGTGAACGGTGCGATCTGGCCGTAACGAATAGCTGTGGCGGCGGAGTAGATAGGCGCTCCCAACGAGGCCCATCCGCGAAGCGGAAACTCCACTACGCCGCTGTTTTCATTCGCGGCCCATATGTCACCCTTGGAATCGACGTCCCATCCCCAAGTCGCGTCGTTCAGCAGGCCGCTGAGATTCGTGAATTCCCCTGGGTCCGGATTTCCGTTTTCGTTTGAATCCACCCACATCCAGGCGGGTGCCCATGCATATTGGCTGCTCGGCTGGATCCCCTCAGCCCACCCCGGTATCGGCCGCCCACCGAAGCCGCCAGCCGGCACCGCGATGTCGCCGTCCAGACGGAAAATGAGCAATGTGTGAGAAAGCTGGTCCGTGATGAACATATACTTGCGCCGGTTGAGATTTCGAATCGCAAGCACCGTATAATGGAAATCACCAAACAGGCGCGGGTCGTTCGGGTATTTGAACCGATCGAGCGTATAGGCGGCCCAGCTCCATTGCCCGCCCCCCATCGCCTCGTCCTTCATTTTGAAATGATACAACGCGGTGTACACATCTCGCCCGTCGGTCGCGTTGTCTGCGGCCGCCGTATCCAGGAATGTGAGTCCCCTGAGCGCCCACAACAGTTTTCCGGACGGGGAAAACTTCCGCAGATCAGTAAAGCCCGGCCCGCCCGCCACGTAGAGGTTGTTTTGCGAGTCGGTACCAACCGCCAGCGGGTTCACTAACTTCGTTGGCAGGATCTCTCCGGGCTTTCCGGAATAAATACCCGTCCCGAACCTCCCCACCAGCCGCCCCTCCCGAGAATAGATCCGAATGCTCTGATCCGGCCCGCTATCCGCCACCAGTACCCGTCCGCGACTGTCCACCGTAAGACCGCCAGGCTGGGCGATGCCGATGATGCGCCGGTCCAAAAAGCGGCCCTTTGTCGAATAGTTTTCTATACCGCCTTTATGCGCGATCCACAGACTCCTCGTGCCCGGGTCGTAGGCAAGCTTCAGTGGATGCGGAAACCCGAACTGCCGCAGGGGAGCCATCGTGTTCGCGTCGTATACACGGATCAAGTTGTTGGCGCTATCGGAAACATAAAGCTCGCTATCGCTGGCGGCGAGGCCCGGTATGTAAGCAGTCGTCGGAACCACCAGGGCATTTCCGCAGCGACCGCTGGCGCCCTCAAAGCCTCCAGCCGGATTCCCCTTAAGATCGTACCGTCTGACTCCGTTTATCTTACGATTCGTGAACAGTTGATACGATAGATACGCATACTTGCTATTGGTTGCGACGGCCAGACCGCCCCCATCGTGTGAGCAAGGCGAACCGCCGAGTTCCTTTGCATCGCGATACCGTCCGCCTTCCAACCCACTCTCATCCCAGGTCGCGTTCAAATACACGGTACCGTCAGGTCGCACCGACATGTCCGCGGTCGATGTCTGAACCTTCTTTCCCGTGCCGGCATAACCGTCCGCGATCCCACCGGGGAAGGAGTTTCCCAGCCAACCCGTCCGATATGGGGGACTGGACGGACGGCCTAAGACCTCACCGTGGCCCGACAACACGCTCGCGGTGATAAACAACGCGTAGCCTATCAAGAGCGCGCCAGCGTACGTACTATATCGCGGCTTCACTTCACTTCATGCCAAATGGCTTGCGACACTGCCGCGCACTACGACATTCATCGCTGTTCCTGTATCGGCCCTTGAGGTCGTAACGTGAATGCCTTGAGCAGCACGACTCGGAGCAGGCATGCCCCTTTAGTCTCAAGCGTATGCTCACCCGTACCGCCGGGCCGCACGCGCACTGACTTCTCCGCTGCGAGCCGGCCTCATGCACCGCCTGTCCACTGAGCTATAACGAACCAATCTTATATGGTAAGCACTGCAGGCTGAAGCGCCATTCGGTTCAGATCCGCGATAATCTCTTCACGGTAAACCGGATTCATCACGATCACGACGTCCGGGCGGTAGCGACGAAGGAATTCCGGACTCACGATCTCAAGCCCGGTTTTGGCCATGTAGCAGCCCTGCTTGTTCGGATTGATATCCACGACGCACCCCACGGCGTCTCGCACGTCAACCGTTGCAAGAAAGGTCACCCCCTTCGATCCTGAACCCCAGACCACCACGCGCCGGCCCGCGTCTCGATATCCTCGAAGCCTCTCGCGCCATTGCGCTACGTGCGTTTGGACGCGGGCAGCGAACCGCGAGACCGCCGTTCTCAGCGCATCCATATCGCCCGTCAACACTGCCTGCGGACCGACACCGTTTGTTGGGGCGGCTTCCAGCGTCAGATACTGCTCGTCGTACTCGCAGCCGAGCGCTAGAATCGCGAAACCGGCTCGCTCAAACAAGCGCGCAAGCGAACCCGCCGTGAAATAGGAGCAGTGTTCGTAGTAGATGTCCCAGAACGCGGCTTCGTTCAATATCCGCTGGGCGTTTGGCACTTGAAAGAATACTTTCGTGGCGGGCGCTCCCTCGAGCGACCGACGCACCATCCTGACGAAACCCCCAACATCACTAATGTGCTCCAGGGTCATCTTGCAACAGACAAAATCTCCGCGATGGTCCGTATACTTCTCCCCGTAGTAATCGCGTATAAATTGGATTCGCGCTGCTGCCGGACTGGTGTTGCGCTCAGGTATATAAGCTGGGTCGAAACCGATGCCAGTATTGGCCCCCAGCTCGCACAGCAGGTTCAGGAATTCCCCCTTTCCGCAACCGATCTCAATGAGCTTCTTGTTCCTCAGGGCGTAACGCTCCACCAACTTCCGCGCCAGTCCCTCCTGCCATTTCCGAAACGTCGCCGAGCACCCCTGTGATTCCTCGCAGCGCGAGGAGTACTCCACCATCGACTTGTCGAACACCGTATTGAAGATGAAGCCACACGCCTCGCAGAAACCGAGGCGCACTGGACGCGTCGGGAAACTCAGCGCTGATTCCCGCGTCGTAAGGTTCAGCACGCTGTTTACCGGAGCTGCCTCGACCTCGTGGAAGATTCGGATGCACCTCTGGCCGCAGCAAAAGCAGCGATACTCCGTCGCGGGATTCATACTATCCGCACCTGGGGAACCGGTATGATAAAGCTCCCGCCCAGCTCGCGATAGCCTACCTGCTGCTGCATAATCTCCTCGGCAAAATTCCATGCCAGCAATAACACATAGTCGGGCCGGTCCTCGGTCAGAACCTGTGGCGGCAGGATCCGCAGATGGTTTCCGCTCATGTAGCGTCCCTGCTTGAACGGATTCAGATCCACGAGGTAATCGAGCATGCTTCCGTCGATCCCCGCGACGCTCATCAGTGTGCAGGCTTTCGCGGCGGCTCCGTATCCTGCGACGCGCTTGCCCGCGCGCCTGAGCGCGCGAAGCGTTCTGCCGAGCTCGTCAATCAGCCCGCGCACCCGCGCAGCGAAATGCAGGTAATAGTGACTTTCGTCGGCACCCCTGCGTTTCTCGCTCTCGAGCAACTCGCGCACGGCGTCGCCCTGGGCGTTTCGTTTCTCCGCAAAGAGTCGCAGCGAACCTCCATGGATTGGAATCCGCTGCACCTCGTTCAGGGAGAGTCCGTGGCGCCGGAACAGACGGTCGAGCGCGGTCACCGAGAAGTAGCACAGATGCTGGTGATAAATAGTATCGAATTCGCAGTGCTCGATAAGGTCGACAACGTAGGGAACCTCAACAACCAGGGCACCGTCGTCCTTGAGTAGCAGCGCCGCGCCTTTGACGAAGCCGTTGAGATCCGCGACGTGGGCGAGCACGTTGTTTGCCAGAAACAGGTCGGCGCGCCTTCCTTCGCGGTACAGTTGCTCTGCCAGCTGAAGCGTGAAGAACGTATGGAGAGTGTCGACACCGTTGCGTTGCGCCGCCAGCGCGGGCCCTTTTGCCGGGTCGATGCCGAGCACCGGGATGTTACGCTCCACGAAGTTCTTCAGCATGTATCCGTCGTTCGAGGCCGCTTCAATTACCAGGCTCTCACGCCCAAGCACGCGACGCGACATCAGTTGCTCGGCACTGAGAGCAAAGTGTCTCCTTAGCGCAGGGGACACCGACGAAAAGTAGGGATAGTCATCGCCGAACAGGATACTTGGGCTTACCGTCTCGCTAATCTGCACCAGCGTGCATGCTGGGCAGAACATCACTCTCAGCGGCGCGAAGTACTCCGGCTTGTCAAGTTGCTCCGCGGTCAGCAGGCGGTCCGCGAGTGGCGTTTCGCCAAGGTCCAGAATTAGAGTCAGCTCCGCCTGTCCGCAGGAACGACAGCCCGCAATCGTTGCCGAGGGTGGACGGACTATCGGCCGCTCGCTCATCTCGCCACCTCGGCCCCGTGTCCGTTGACCACGCGCAGCGTATCGCTTACCACACCCTGAGCGATGAGTTTTCGCAGGTGAACGATGCGGCTGTAACGGTCACCCTCGACTTCCTCCAACGTGATTCTTGTGTCGCGAAATGCCCGGTACAGCTCTTCAGCCCCCGCTCGCGCGTTCCAACGTGGCCGATATTCCGGAACCACCTCGCCCAGGCGGCTGCAATCCACGCGATAGTTGCGCACATCGGGCGAGGCGCCTTCCGCGAACTCGATGCGCGAGCCTGGAACCGTCTCGCGCACGATCTCGGCAAGTTCGCGGATGCGGAAGTTCTCGCCCGGAACTCCGACATTGAATGCGCGATTGTGCACCGAATCGCGTGGCGCATGAAGCACTGCCAAAAACGCTCGCGAGATATCCTCTATGTGAACGATCGGCCGCCACGACGTCCCGGCGCTCTTGAGCATCACCCGCCCCGTCGTGAATGCCCACGCCACAAGGTTGTTCAACACCAGATCGAACCGCAGGCGTGACGACACCCCGTAGGCTGTCGCGTTACGCAGGAACACCGGGCTGAATCTGTCGTCGGCAAGCCGCGACACGTCGCGCTCGACACAGACTTTCGAAATCCCGTAGGGCGTAACCGGGTTCAGCGCCGAGTCCTCCCGCAGCATCTCCTCGCCAGCCGCTCCATAGTTGCTGCACGAAGAGGAGAAGATGAAGCGCCGAACTCCCGCAGCCTTGCACAATTCGGCCAGCCTGACCGAAGCGCGATGATTGATTTCCGCCGTGAGCGCAGGGTTCAAATAACCCAGCGGGTCGTTCGACAATCCCGCGAGATGGAGTACCGCGTCAAATCCCTCGACATCGGCCAGCTCCACGTCCCGAATGTCCTTTATCGCTTCCGGTACCGTCACAGGCTCTGCAGCTCCGAACGTGCATTGTCGAAACAGGTCGCTGTCGAGCCCGTGCACCTCGTGTCCAGCCTCCAGAAGCATGCGGGTGAGCACCACACCGATGTAGCCTTTATGGCCGGTCAACAATACGCGCATCGCAACCCTCTACGGCCAGACCTTCCACGGGGCCTGACCCGACTCCCACAAATTTTGCAAAATGTATTTTTCCCGCAACGTATCCATGCACTGCCAGAAGGACTCGTGGCGGTAAGCCATCAACTGCCCCTCGCGAGCCAGTCTTTCCAAGGGCTCCCTTTCGAACTGCGTCTCATCCCCTTCGATATAGTCCAGCACCTGCGGCTCAAGCACGAAAAAGGCGCCGTTAATCCATCCCTCGGCCGTCTGTGGCTTCTCGGAAAAGTTAGCCACCCGGCATCCCTCAAGTTCCAAATGACCATACCGCGCGGGCGGGCGGACCGCGGTAAGCGTCGCGAGCTTTCCGTGCGAGCGGTGAAACTGCAGCAGCTTCCGCAGGTCAATGTCGGACACTCCATCGCCCCACGTGAGCATGAAGGTCTCGCGCTTGAAATACGGTCCAAGGCGCTTGATTCTCCCGCCCGTCGCAGTATCCAATCCCGTCTCGACCAGAGTTACTTTCCAGTCAACGTTTCCATTACCGTTGCCGGCGACACGACCCGTCCTGAAGTCGACGGTAACGTCGCCGTTCAGTGAACAATAATCCGCAAAATACTTCTTGATGTATTCGCCCTTGTAACCGAGCGCGATCACAAAGTCGTTGAAGCCGTAGCTGGCGTACTGCTTCATGATGTGCCACAGGATCGGATAACCGCCGATCTCGACCATGGGTTTCGGTCGTACTTCGGTTTCTTCCGCCAGGCGGCTGCCACGCCCGCCGGCCAAAATACCTACTTTCATCCTGCACTCCGTTAAACAGACGGCTTACCGGTGAAGCCGGGGTTAGCCTCATAACGGCGCCCGTTTCTGATCGCGTAAAATACTTTGTACATGCTGGATGCACGACGACCCGGCACCGCCATACACACACGCATGACTAGGCTTTTCACACCCCAACTGCCGCGGCTCATTAGAGGAAAGTATGCGCTCGTCACAAGTCTGCGGGCATCGTCGCCTTCTTTCAGTGACGGACACCTGCTAGCGGCCTCGATAGCCATGCGTCGAAGCGCCGTCCGGCCAACCGCCAGTCGTTCGAGTCCATACGCCTGATTGACAGGCAATGTAGCGCGTCGTTGTTTGCGCAATGGACGGCTCTGAGGAACCGCACGACGGCCCTCGGCAGCAATCGATCGTCGTCACCTTGGCTTTACTTCCATAGCTTTTCTTAGCGTGAGTTTTACTGTAGTGTCACTCTTAAAGCAACACTACGGCTGCGAACGACGTGCAATGGCAACCCAGCGATACGGCCTACGGCTCCCCGTGAGCTGCGATGCCGGCGCGTTCCCTTGCCATCACCTATTCCGCTCGTGCCCCGGCAGCCTCTTTCTTGTCCCGGATGCCAGTGCGCGGACGGCGCCTTTTGAGAGAGCCTTATGCGCTATGATCAGGTAAGAGAATTGGCGACGGGCGAGCTCCTAGCGACCATGGAGCGTTCAGGGAGCGCCAGAGAGCGCGCGGTCCTTAGCAGGGGGGCTAGCGACGACCGAATCTATGCGATGGTCGCCCGAGAGCTCAGGGCTCGGCATCGCGGCGGCGGTACTCTCATTGACGTCGGCTGCGGCGCCGGCCATTTGTTTCCTTTCGTGAAACATCTTTGTGACCGTTATATCGGTATCGACGTTGTACGCTACGCCGGTTTCCCGGAGGAAGCGGAGTTCGTTGAAGCGGACCTCAACGCTCAGTCCATCCCACTTCCGGAAGCAAGCGCTGAGCTTGTGGTTTCCGTGGAAACCATCGAGCATCTGGAGAACCCACGCTCCTTCCTAAAAGCGCTCTCACGCGTGGCAACCCCCGGCGGCTACATATCAGTCACGACACCCAATCAACTAAGCCTTCTGAGCAAACTATGCCTTGTGCTGAAGAATCAGTTCCCCTCCTTCCAGGAGGCTCCGGGACTTTATCCTGCGCATATAACCGCTTTGCTCGAAATAGATCTACTTCGACTCGCCACCGAGACCGGGCTCCAAGACGCGGCAATCGCTTACACAGACTACGGCCGGATACCGGGCACACCCTGGCATTGGCCGCGACCTCTACGCGGTCGCGCGTTCAGTGACAACGTCCTGCTGATTGCACGAAAGCCAGCACGCTAGACACAGCAGCGCCGCGCTCCTCTCGAAAGACGCTCTAACGAACGCAGGGCTGTGGGACCGCCACGATTGCCGTCTGGGTAACAACGGATCCAGGCACCCGGACCTCGAGCGCAGAACGACGGCAAGCCTGCAACCTGGCACAGGCGACTCGCGCCGACACAGTTCGGCTTCTAGCGCTCGTCGCTGCTCACGCGCAGAGGAACTCCGCTTCGACTCCCAGCTCACCAGCTATCCGGCGAATCTCCTCAACGTACACCGGGTTCATCACTATCACTATCTCAGGCCGATAGTCGGTTAAAAACTGAGGCGCCACGATCCGTTGGCCTGTGCCGGGTGTGTAATTTCCCTGCTTGCGTTCGTTTACATCCACGACATATTCGATAGCCGACGGTTGAAGCACGTTAAGAAATGTCGTACCCTTCGCTCCAGCACCCCATACCACGACCTTGCAACGCTTCTTTTCGTACTCTGCCAGCCTGCGCTTCCACTCGTCTATCTTGCTGTGATACTTTGCGGTGAATGTATCAACCTCCGCGGCCAGCTCCGTCACGTCCATCTCGTTATTCCCATCGCAAGCCTCCTCGGTCATGGACGCGTGAATCGTAAGGAACTGCCCGCCGTACGCCTCCGCCACGCCGAGCGGCACATACCCTGACTCCGAAAATACGCGCTCTAACGACGTCGGCGTGAAGTACGAACAATGTTCGTAAATCAAATCCCATATGCCGCCGTCTCGTAACGTGTAAAGCGCATTAGGGACCTCGAAGAACACCGCGACTCCGCTTCTCCCCGTGGATTGCCGAATGCTCGTGAGGAACTGTCGGGGCTCCGCTATGTGCTCCAAGGTATGCCTGCTGCAGATCAAGTCAGCATGTAGAGCCGCATGCTTACTCCCATAGTACTCTCGACTTATAACCACGTTACCGTCGCGCCGCCCGCCATACCCGTCCGGAGCGTGGCTGGGATCGAACCCAAAGCCGCGATTTCCCCCACGCCTGCACAGGGTCTCCAGAAACTCTCCATCTCCGCATCCGATCTCGACGACGGTTCTATTCCGCAGCTCGTAGCGTCTGATAAGTTCATCAACGAGCGCATTTTCGTAATCCCGGAAGTGCGCCGAATAATGGAGCGCGTTCTCGTACTCGGAGTTGTACTCGAGAACCCCTGCATCGAACTCGCTGTTGAAGACATGCCCGCATCCTCGACAGAACGCCAGGCGCATTCGCGCTGTCGGTATTCTACGTGCCGCCGACAGACTCCGGCACAACCGACCACACAAGATTGGTACTCGCTCGATCTCAAGAAACAGTGCTATGTCACCCTGCTCGCATACGATGCAGCGCTCCCCCGCCGACCGTCCGCCTACCGCCGGCGGCCGGGCGCATTGCGAGCGAGTCCCAATATCCATAGCTGTTCTGCCTCCCGCCGTGACGGTCTCGGCGGTCCCGAACCATCCAGACCTCAGGAGGACCGCTGACGCGATCTCCCACTTTCCCGCGACCGCCGGAGCGCGGGCTGACTGTTACGCGGCCGCTCTCCTTTAGAAAGGTTCTGCCGATCGCACGAGGCTGACGACTTCCGCCACCACTGGCTCGATAAGCAGCATTGATCGGCCGGGATCAGTCCTTTGCATGCTCGTGAGATTCACGCTCATCCCGTCCGCACAGGATTGCTTTTATTTTCCTAAAAACACGAGATGACGCATACCCAGGACTGACAATTGCCGCCCTCATCAAGTTCACAATCGCTGATCGCGGGCTTTCTGCGAACGTCTCCCGCGTCGTTGCCAACAACAGGCTACAATAATATTCCCGCACGTGCCTTTGCACGCCTCGGCTCCGCTTTCCATATCTTTCCTTCACCAGCCGGGTGAAGGTTCTGTGTCCGCCAGGATACTTCGATGCCGCAGTCGAAGCCTTGCTGCCATGATACACGACCAACGGCGAAGCAATGTGAACGAAGTCGCCGAGCTCGCGCAGGCGAAGCCCTATGAAAGTGTCTTCGCCAAGATCCTCGTTTGTAAACTGCTCGGAAAACCCCCCGCAAGCTTCAAATGCACTCCGCCTTATAACCGTCGCCGACGGAAACAGCGCAAAGCGCTCGCTCAGCAAATAGTCCAGCGATGGCGATCCGCTCGCGGTGCTCCGCCTTCCACCCCCGGCATTCATCATGTCGGAGTACGCGACCACAGCGTGTTCTGAACAATCTAACGCTTCTACGCATACGCGCAGCTTTTCGGGTAGCCATTCGTCGTCGGCGTCCAAAAACGCAAAGTACTCACCCCTGGCCACTCGCGCACCGGCATTGCGCGCCGCCGCGGCGCCGCGCTTGCCCTCGTGACAGATTCGCATTCTTTCGCTCCCTACCCACTCCGCGCACAGCTGCAAGACTCTAAGACTGGCGTCCGTCGATCCGTTGTCAACTGCGACGATTTCCCAGCTCTCGAATTGCTGCTTCAGCACACTCTGGACGGCGCGCGCGATAGTATCCTCGGCGTTGTACACGGGAATGATCACGGATACTCTTACCCCCGTCTCGCTGGGCTCGCCCATCCTGCAAGGTGCCCTGTGCCGTCCGAGCGTCATCGTTATCTCTTGGGCTGCGCAACGAAATAGGCGGCTTTGTGCGCAACCGCCGCGCTATCTCGCTTCTCCCTCAGGGGCGCACGCCCGTTCCTCATGAACCCGCAAAAGCGTCCCTCGGATCGCTACGCTTCGCGCCAATACCAAGGTCTCGCCACTCGGCGCCAGCGGAGATACGCCGCGTACGCCCGACTTGCGAATCGTGCCGGCAACGCCGCGCATAGTCTCGTCATAGCAAGATGGCCTGGCGGTCGCTTCTGAACGAAGAATTGATTGCGCAGGAGTCGTCGCGCTCGTGCGACGTCTCCTGTGGAAAGAGCTCTCACAATCGCCTGAAATGTTAGACCATACATCATTGCCGCCTTATACGGTTCCACATCGCTGGCGACACCGAGAGGACCGAGCAGGTCGACCAGTTCCGCGTAATTCACGAACTGACGAGCAGTGCTAGAATCGCCATGAAGACGATACTCGGTAACGAAATATGGGACCGAAATAAACTCGCTTCGTTCCCTCGCGAGCGAGATGAAAAATTCCAGGTCTGGCATATCGATGCTCTCGCGGAACCTGATCCGTCGGAAGTCCTCCGTCCGAATGAGCGAGGTTTCAGTGCCCATTGCCTGCTGCCAGGCCCATAATTCCGGATTGACCAGGCGGCCATCAGGGACTCGACACTGCGCTTCGAACCAGCCGGCAGCCCTCGTACTTTGTTCCAACTCAAGGCGTTTGCCCTCCGAGTCGATCAGGTAGCGTTTCCCAAACGAAAGTACCGTGCGAGGTCCGATCGCCTCTGCCAGGCGTTCTATCGCGCCGGGAAGAAAGCGGTCGTCATCGCCGATCATCATCAGATACTCTCCGCGGGCAGCATCCGCGATCGCATTGAAGTTGGCTGGCGGACCCACGTCCCGAGGAAGCAACTGATGGCGAACCCTGGAGTCTTCGGCGGCGAGTTTGCGGCAGTAGTCGCTGATCTCGTTCCGAATAGATGGATTCGGGTGCGGATTTTGGCTTATCAAGATTTCCAGGTTCGAGTAATTCTGAGCCAGAGCGGAAGCCGCCGATTCACGCAAATACCGCAGCCTACTGTAGGTTGGAATCCCGATTGTTACCGATATGGGTTTGACCGTTCGCATAGTGCGACCTCGCTCTCCGCCTATCCGAGGCGCGGTGTCCCGAAGCCACCGACACAAAGCGCGCCTATACACTGAGCGCGCGACGGCCAGCCGCGCGAGCCGAACCGTATGGAACACCCGAACTAGGCATCCCGAGCTTTGGGCATAACTCTCTGTAGAGCTCCACGTATCTTTTGGCGCAGAGATCGTCCGAGAACTCGTCTTCGGCCTTCTGGCGTGCCCTCCGGCCAAGGCTTTGGCGTCTGCCTTCATCGTCCAAAACCCAGGCGAGCCCGTGCGCCAGGTCGGCCGGATCGTATGGCTCTGCCAGATATCCGTTTTCTCGATGCTCAATGATGTCCGGCAGCCCGCCGGTGCGAAACGCCACGCACGGTGTGCCGCAGGCGATGGCTTCGATCGCGGTGTTGGGCAGGTTGTCCTCTATCGAGGGGATGGCGAACACGTCAGCGGACGCATAGGCCATGGCCAAAGAGACGGGATCATGCAATAGGCCGAGATAGTGCGTGTTAAAGCCGTGATCACTAGGCTCGGTAGGTTTGTGAAACCCGAATATTACCAGCTCCAGCCGGTCCTGCCGACCTTCCGCGCGTAATCTCCCCAAAGCATCGACTAGCAGATGCAAGCCCTTTCGGCGTGAGTTTCCCCACGCGCCAAAGAGAATCAGCCGCTTGTCCGCCGGGAGACCCAGCATCTCACGAGCCTTCCGCCGATCCAGCGGGCGAAAGCTCTGTAGCGAAAGACCATTAGGAATCACCTCTATGTGAGCCCCGCCAAGCAAGGAACTCGAACGTGCGCAACTTGCTATCCATCGACTGGGGCATACCACCGTAAGATTACGGCCACGCAAGGCCTTGGCCTTGCGCTGCCACACGCGACGGGAGATGTCGTCCTCACGCTCACTGTGTAGCAACGGACAGCGCCCGCACTGACCACGGTAGCGGTCGCAGGCCCCGCTATAGTGGCATCCGCCCGTAAAGGGCCACATGTCGTGGCAGGTGAAGACTATCGGCTCGCTGAAGCGCCCGAGGGTAGCGATGTTCATCCAGTCGTTGCAGATCCATTGCAGGTGGATAAGATCCGGCTTTAATGCTGCCACCTGCTGCGCGAGGGTGTCGGGATATCGCTGGACGGAGAACAACTCTTTCTCGCGCTGCGGGTAGCGATGCAACGGGTCGATGTTCAGCTTCCGTACTAGCAACGTGAGGGCGTGGCGAAATGCGCCGTTGCGAGCGCGGATCACCTTCGGGTCTTCGGCCCCCACCCTGTCGTCCTGAACGAGGGCCCTGCAATCAACACCCAGCTTGTTGACGCCCTGGAGCAGCCGATAAGCGGAGCCACCGCCACCTCCCTCGAGCGACGTAACCAGCATCAGGACCTTCATCTATCGCTCCCGTACCCGTCGCAGGCGCGCGCGCCATAACAGAGCGCCGCGTAGAGGGCTTTGAGCTTCTCGGTAATACTTTCCCAAGAAAATGTTTCCTCGACCCGTTGGCGGCCGGCGCCGCCCATCGCTCGCGCCCGCGGTCGGTCCTCCAACAGACGCACCAGCGCTTCCGCCAGTGCCGAAGGATTATCCGGCTCGACCAATATGCCGGTCTCCCCATCACTGACTATCTCTGTCAGTCCGCCTGCTCGCGATGCCACCACCGGAAGGCCGACTGCCATTGCTTCTATCGCCGGCATGCCAAATGGCTCATTCCACACCGATGGCACCACACATACGTCGGCCCTGCGTAGACGCTCCGCGACTTCGTAATGAGGTACTGTCCCAACGAACCGCACATGCTTGTCCAGCGAGCTGCGCACGCGCTGGCGCAGGAACCCGGCATAGTTGCCTGAGTAAAAGCGACTGAGACCCTGGACGGCCGAGTCATCACTCAACGCGACAATGAACTCCATCGGCGCAACAGATTCCGGGCCGATGATCTCGAGGCGGGCAGTCGGTCGTCGAGCCACCACCCTCTCAAACGCCTCCAGCAGAACGTGCAGCCCCTTCTCCGGAGAGATGCGACCAACAAACACAATACGCTCTTCGCCTGAGCCGTTTCGTTCGCGCCCGTCGGCATGGAATTCCTTTAGGTCAGTACCCTCGAAAACTGTCGTGCATCGGTCCGCATGATGCGGGAAACGCGCGCGGATATTCGCGGCCACATACTCCGAGCAGGCCAGGATCGCGTCGGCGTGTCTCAGGCGCCTATCGATCATCGTTCGGTCAAGTTGTGCCAGCCAGTCGCAGTGCATGTGGAGAACAATCCTTGCCTGCGGATTTAACCGTCGCGCTAGCGGCACGAATTGCGAAAAATTGTGGATGTGTACGACGTCGCATACATTCGAGCGAAATGTCCGCGCGCCCCAAATCGCATAAGCAAGATAGCGTGCGCTCGAGGCAAAGCCGGGCCGACGCGGATTCGGGAAGCGATAGAACCGCCGCTCGGCAGCTGACAACAAACGCTGCGGCTTCGACGGAATCAGCGGAAAGCGTGCGTAGCGAACGCCTTCCCACGTGCGGGCAGCCGCTTCACGCGCGTCGCGGCGGGCGCAGACCAGCACTTCGCATGAGGAGCGAACCAGGCAACGCGCAACCTGCCAGGTCCAGATGCCAATCGACTCGCCGGGGTTGGGTGGGATGCCACAATCCCACGGCTGATTCAGGTAGCCGACTCTCACGCAATCCTCAACGACTCGTTTTGCGATCCCATCGCTCTGACTGAGCCAGGTTGGTTCCCAGGTTCGATATCCGTCGCATACGGCGCAACGAGCCGAGCCTGGCCCACTTCACCCTCCGTACAAGGTAAGGCGGCCGGTGGCGCAATAGTTCGATTAGAGCGCTGAAAGGACGAGAGCAGGAGGATTTTCAGCACGGCACGCCTCCTTTCATGAGCAGCTCGGCCTTTCAAGCTCATCAAGCAAACGAAAGCTTGCCTCGCAAAATACCGGGCCATGCCTCTGCGTCGGCAATTGCCCCGTGCCCGTCACGTCTGCCGGAAGCACCTCGAACGAGATTGCGTCGAATATGACGTCAAAGTCCTCGCCCCCGTCGCCGAGCCACAGATCGAGAACGTACGTACCGGGAATCAATGGAAGTTTCCCGATTGTGCAAATCACGGTGCCTCTTGCTCTCGGTTCGCAGTACACCAGCTGCCCGCAGAATCGATCGCTCACGGCAAACACCGGCACGCCGCGGCTGGTGCGCACAGTGACACCGAACACTGGCCGCAACGGCCGCTGCGCCTTGTATTTCACGCAGATCGCCAGGGGTGCCTGCATGCGTACTCCGCCCTGCGGCCGCCCCTCATCGGAATGCAATTCAACTTCGGTCATGGTCGGTACCGAACCGGGTCGGCGTCCGGGATGCGCAACCAAAGAACGCTTACCCGAGTTGCGGCCGAACTCGGTGACCATGTAACGAGAGATGACATCCCCGGGACGGCCCTGCGCCACGATCCGGCCCGACTTTATCATCAGGCACGAAGTGCAAAGGGACTCGATGGATGCCATGTTATGACTGACAAAGACGACCGTGCGTCCCTGGCGCGCGATATCATCCATTTTTCCGAGGCATTTCTTCTGAAACGCAACGTCGCCTACTGCTAGAACCTCGTCTGCCAACAGGATTTCTGGCTCCAGATGTGCGGCAACGGCAAACGCCAGGCGCACGTGCATCCCGTTGGAGTAACGTTTGACAGGGGTATCGAGAAATTCCTCGATTTCCGCGAATGCGACTATTTCGTCGAACTTCCTGTCGATCTCGGCCCGCTTCATCCCGAGTATCGCGCCATTCAAGTAGATATTTTCCCGGCCGGTAAGTTCCCCATGGAAGCCCGTGCCCACCTCGAGCAGGCTTCCGACCCTGCCGTAAATCTCTGCCGAGCCCTCACTCGGCTCCGTGATGCGCGCCAGGAGTTTCAGTAGAGTCGATTTGCCGGCCCCGTTCTGCCCTACGATTCCCAGTATTTCGCCCGGCCTAATGTCGAAGGTCGCCCCGCGCAGCGCCCACACCCGGTTCCTTCCATTGGACGATCGGTTCACACCTGCCTCGCCACCGGAACGATTCAAGCGCGTGCCCAGATAGCGCACTGGCGCAGCCAGAGCGTCCATCACAGTCTCGCGGAAGTTTCGCGACGGTGCAGGCCCTCCAATGCGATATGCTTTACCTAGATTGCGTACGCGGATGATCGGTCTCATAAGGTAATGCCGGTCTCACTTGCTCCGGTCAGGGTTTGAACAAGGGCACGCAAGCTGGGCCATGCCCTGCCTATACGAGGTCAGCGAACTCCCGTTCCATCCGCCGAAACGAACGGAATGAGTAAGCGACAATCAGCATGGCCCAGCATGCCGCGACGGACAGATCGAACCATCTGAAGGTGAGTCCGAACAAGGCCGCGCGGAAATTCTCGATGGCGCCGGTGAGTGGGTTCAGCCCCAACAACCATCTCCACCTCGCGGGGATGAAATTACTCGGATATATGATCGGCGTCGCGAACATCCACAACTGCATGACGAAGGGAAGCGCATGTCGCACGTCTCGGTACTTCACATTGAGTGCGGCCATGAATGACCCAACTCCAAGGGCGAGGAGAGCGACAAGCACCACAAGCGGCACCAGCATCAGGATCTGCCACGAGAGCGCAACACGGTAGTATGCCATCATTCCGAGCAGAATGCTCGCCGCAATTGCAAAGTCGAACAGAGCCGCCGCGATTGCCGAACCTGGGATAATCAGCCGCGGAAAGTATACTTTCGTGACAAGACTGGGATTTCCTACCACGCTGTTACCACCATTCAGTACCGCATTCGAGAAGAACGTCCAAGGCAGTAACCCCGCGTAAGCGAAGATCGGGTAAGGAATCCCGTCCGAAGGAATCCGGGCGAGCTTGCCAAAGAAAAGGGTAAACACAACCATCGCGAGAAGCGGCTGCAGCACAGCCCACGCGGCGCCCAAAAGCGTCTGCTTGTAACGTACCTTAATGTCGCGCCACGTAAGAAAATAAAAGAGTTCGCGATGCGCCCAGAGGTCGCGCAGCTCCGTGCCGAGGCGCCGGCGTCCCGCCTCGATCGTGAACACCGGCGCCTCGGGAAGCTCGACTGTGACCGCGACCCGCGGCCGCGGATGCGGCGACCCGAATTCTAAATCGGATTCCGTGACTGTATTCAACAAGGCGTCCTTCACTCCCGCGCCTGCATGCGCGTTTGAGCGTTTTGCGATTTCTTCATAGCCGCAACTCTGCCCAGGCGGTCACCTCAACCCGCCACGCCCCTCAGGCTCTTCACGGTTCGACGCCATGCACCCCAAGTCGGCAAAGCCAAGTTTCCGCGTGAACGACATTGCGACAGTTTTGCACCAAGCGTCCGCCCACCCATCGAGGAACGGCGGCCGCCTTCTCCCGACGCGCGCAATTTCGCCCCTTCTCGGCACCAGGCCCCTTCACAAACAGCGACAGCCGTTATCTCAGTAATACGCCACGCATCTCTTGTCAAGCAAAGTTAAGTAAAAGCACCCTACGCTGCGCACAGTTCAGTTACGCGCTTCTTTCGCTTCGGTTTCGCTCTCGACACCGCGAAGCGCGCTCGAAAAGGAGCTGTGCGAAAGCGCCAATTTTTCGTCCCGCTAAGTCTGGCTCTTCCCGCCATTAATGCGCCGCGTCGTTACTTCCACCGGTCCGTTGCATGATCTCCAGAACCTGGGACCAAAAGGGCCCCCTTCCGGTCCCGTTACGCCTAGGCTCTCGCACTCTGGAGGTTTCAATTCTGAAACGGGGCAATCAGCGTAGAAGCGCCGTCTGATGGCTACTTTATGTCATATTATGATACTATTGGATGGCTTCACGAGACGTGCGTTACGTCCTCTATAGACGCACACACTATTCTTTTTCTGTCTTTTCCAGTCGTTCGAACGCCGCATCACTCAAGCCGCTCGTTCCTCTAAATCCGTAGCAGCACTGACACAACGGAGTGTCGTTCGTGCGTTAGCCGCGAGCGCCGAACCCCGAGCATTTGCTGGAAATTCCGAACATGGCTTTACGGCATGTCTGTTGCTTTCAATCGCGCTCGACGGCCCCTGCGCTCCACCTGTCCGCCGGTTTTTTCCGAGTGTCGCTCTGCAGTGCTGGTGCACTTGCTGGGTGGAGAGGTACGTTGATGGCACCAAAGACTCCCCCGTTTCATTTCTCAGTCTTCTCTTCACCGTTGATACTCCTGATGATTCTCGTCACCTCCGGCTGTCCGGTCGCGTCCGCCTCCCACGCCAACTCGGGGCAGGGACAGCGAAGCTCGAAACCCACTTCGAGGATCGGATCCTGGACGATTGGGACGAAAAACAACGTGCGGCAGCGACAGCGAACGTCGAAACCCACATCGAGCGCGACAGCGACACCGACGCCGACGCCCGATCCGCCTCCGGCCAGCTCACCGACGCCCACGCCAACTCCAGCGCCCACTGCTACGCCGACATCTACCGCCACCTATACGCCGGTGGCGGGCTACGCCACCTCCTGGCTTGCCAACACCTTCGGCGGCGGAAGTTACGCGCCCAGCACGACTTATCCATTCGTGCAGCCCGATGCGCAGGACTTGAGCGTAACGCCTTCCGGTGTCGCGGTCGTCGCCGACTACTACGACGAGGGACACCGGATGTTCGGCATGTACCAGAATGGACAGGTGGTCGGCAGCATTTCGTGGAATTGCGTTGGTGGTCCAACGCATTTGCGCGGAGGCTACGCCGTCACGAACAACGGTACATACATCTACATCGCGGTTTATGACGACTCGAGTTCCTCCAACAAGATCAACTATGTCCAACGCTACGATCTTAATGAGAATCCGTCCACGTTTTCCGGCGGCTCGGGCGGTTGCTCTAATCAGATCACCGTGGACACTTCGGCGAGCGCTCCAATCTATGGGCTCGCTGCCAGCGCCACTGAACTTTATGTCGCCGACGGCTCCAGCAACTCTATAGACGTGTATGACGCGAACACGATGGCTTTGAAGCGCCACTTCGCGTTTACCAATCCGCGGCGACTCGCATACGATCTAAACACGAACACGCTTTGGATTTCCCAAGGCGGTGCAAATTCATCTTTCGCCGGAAACGTTTACCACTTCGACGTAAACGGCAATCAGCTTTCCGGGACCATCACGAACGTGGCGGTCCCACATGCACTCGCAATCCAACCCGGCACGGGCTATTTGTGGGTGGCAGATTACGGGCCTGACCAGAACCTTAAAATCTACAACAATGCCGGGCAGCAGGTCGGAACCTTCGGCGTTCAGGGAGGGATATATTCGGGAACGCCAGGTCTGCTTGCCTCTAATAAGCTGTTCTATCCAGTCGGTATCGGCTTTGATGCTTCATCGAACATCTATACTGTTGGTATCGGCGCTCATTTCCAGAGCGATTTGCGGGCCTTCAATTCGTCCGGCAATAAACTCTGGGGCCTTCAGGGGTTCGGTTACGTGGACACCGGAGCGCCTGATCCCGCAACGGACGGCCAGGACGTTTACACGACCTTCGAGCATTACAAGATGAACTACAGCAACCTGACCACCGGAGCGGGTGGGGGCGGCACCGAGCAAACCTGGTACGCCACGACGGTTGATCCCTTAAAGTACCCGCTTGATCCCCGTCTGCTGGACGGATTCCCAACAGTCTCCCAGGTTCAAAACGTGGGCGGAAACAAATACCTGGCGGTGACCGATATGTACTCGAACTCGCTGATGCTGTTCCGGTTTAATGGCGAGATCGCGGTCCCTATGGCGATGCTCACGCGCCAGAGTTTCTACTATTGGCCGACACAGCCCTCTCCTCCCTGGTTCTGGCAGGACACCAATGGCAATGGAAATCCCGATAGCGGCGAATTCACCCAGTTGGGCTCGATCAGCAACGCGCAGGACTGGTTTCTCGACGCTAACGGTAATGTATGGTACGCCAACGTTACCGGCACCAACGCCGGTATAAACGAGTTTCCTCTACAGGCAATAAATAGTTCCGGAAACCTGACGTATTCCCCTACTGGAGTTGTCACCTATGGTATCCCTGCCCCGTTCAACCAGGTTCAAAACGTCTTCTACGACGCAGCAAACGATGTGATGTACGTCTCGGGCTACACTCCCTCGCTGCCGTTCGGGAACAACGAGCCGTATGGAACTCATTCGGCCGGGACCGTTATCGCGCGATACAATCACTGGAGCGCCGGGAACCGCACTGCGGCCTGGACTGCCAACCTGCCACACAATCCTTCCGCAGGTATCACGATAAGGCCGTGGACCGTGGCCGGTGGGAAGATATTCGCAGGTCTGTTTGAAACCCAGAACAACAGCAGCGGCCAGGTAATTCACAACATCTACGTTTACGACGCGAGCAGCGGAGCCTCGCTAGGGGAAATGATGCCCGGGGTGGAGACCAACTACTTCATGGGTTGGCTGGACTGCAATCAGACCCTGCAGGCCATACAGCGCTCCAACGGCGAGTACGTGGTGTTCGAGGAAGAGGAAGTTGACGGGAAGGTCACGGTCCTTCGAGGCCTGCTGAACGACTTCACCCAATACTGAACGTCGCCTTTCGTCCGCAGGAGGCGCGGGTTTGACGATCGGCATAGGCGGCAGCGGCGCACCGCTGCTCCCCTGCCACACCATCGGACATGCGGGTCCGCATCCGGCGGTTCGGAAGGTTGAGGTTAGCTCGCAAGTGTCGGCACACCCAGACGGTCGTAGTAGCGGGTCGTGAGTCCCACCTGAACTAGTTGGGCAGCGCGATGCCACGGCGCACCCGGTCCTGCCGGGCGCGCCGGCTTTTTTTCCGTCCCGCAAGCGCCTTGCTCCCGTCCAAATGCCGCCCATGTTTTGCGAAGCCACAATCGCAGCGCCTTGCATTATCTAAGCCCGTTGGCTAAACAGAACGTGAGTTAACTCAAAGCATGTACAGTTCCTTCGCTTCGTGAAGGGTTAAAACCAGGAACCCGCAGGATGCACCCGGTAGGCTTTTTGCCAAGGCCGTCCGGCCACGCGAGGAACATGACTCAAATGACAGAGCACAGATTTGCCGCCGAAACGATTCGCAAATGCAAGGCGTTGATTGTGGCTGTCACGGTGGCAATTGCGGGATGCAGTCAGACGGCCGGCAGCTACGGGCGATCGGTGGACCAGGCTTTCCCGAGCACCGCGAACGCTGACGCGGCTGGCACTTCTACGACGATGGGACGCGTGCCGGAACCGACGGGCGTCAGCTATTTCGGAGCCCATGGCGACACCGAGCGGCTCGAAACCCTGTGGCAGGAGCGGACGCAGACGAAATTCTCGGACTTCGCGCTAGGACCGGGCGACCAAATCACCATCACGCTGCCGGACGTAAAGGACCTGAGCAAAGCTACCGTGAAAGTGTCGGCCACCGGCGACATCACCCTTCCGCTCATCGGAAAAATCCGTGCGAGCGGACTGACCGAGCAGGAACTGAGAGACGAAATTCGCCAGCGCCTGTTGAAATTCATGTATGACCCGCAGTTTCAACTTTCGGTCAAACAGTTCCAGAGCCGGCAGGTCGCAGTTCTCGGCGCAGTGGGCCGTCCAGGAGTCGTAACCCTCACCAGTGCGTCCGAGACGGTTTTGGAAGCTATTGGGCAGGCGGGGGGACCGACCACAACAGCCGCGGACAGGGTGATCCTGATTCCCGCAAACCCATCACAGACCACCCCGAGCCCTCAGACGATGGCCGCCGCGGTGGAAATGGTATCTCCTGGCCCGCGAGAGAAACGCGCCCCGGAGAGCTACCGCATACGCCCGGAGGGCCCCGAAACACCTCCGTCGCAGCGGCGGGTCAGCCTAACCACCGCGCAGATGCCTCCCACACGTGATTCCGCTTCGCTCGCCGACTTCGCCGGTCTCAACGGGTCTCCGCTGGTGATGTCGCTTCACAGCGGCGCTCCAAACGGTTCCGCGCGCTTTCTGAACATGCCTTTGCGTCCGGGCGACGTGCTGGTCGTGCCCGCCGCCGGCAGGGTCGCAGTCCTTGGATGGGTCAACAATCCGGGGTCCTTCCGGATCACGTCCGGATTCAGCGTGCTCTCCGCCGTCGGCGCCGCCGGGGGTCCGATGTTCGCGGCCGATCAAACCAACGTCCGCCTGATCCGGACCACAAGCGCAGGAACCACCGAGACAATTCCTCTCAATCTCGAGAAGATCCGCCGCGGGGAGGCACCCGATGTACCGGTGCAGGGAAATGACGTAATCGAGGTGGGCTACTCCGCCGCCAGGATTATTCCTTATACATTCTACAGCATATTCAACAGTAAAGTGTGGCTCCCGCTACCGTACCTTTGATTTATCATGGCAGGGCGCATGAACGAACCATCTCCGTTCGGTATTACTACGGTTGATACGACATCCGCAGCCGGTCCTGACCCGCGCCTGCAGAGGTTGTATCAGCCCTCTTCCGGCTTTCCCTTCGACGAGGAGGAACAGGAGTTTGACCCCTGGAAATACTGGTTCGTCATTCACAAGCGCCGCCGCCTGATCGCGGCGGTGGTTACCGTCGCCGTTCTCCTGACGCTGGCTTTCGTTTTTTCATCGGTCCCACTGTACACGTCGGACACCGTGGTCATGGTCAAGCCCAACGTCCCTGACGTGCTCTCCAAGCGCGACGCGATGTCCACCGTCGAGGGCGTCTACCCGGAAAATTACTACAAGACCCAGGAAACCCTGCTCCAGAGTCGCACGCTCGCAGAACAGGTTGTCAAGAAGCTCGCGCTCTACCGGAACAAAGCGTTTCTCGGAAAGCAGGTACGCCCGATTCCCCTGTCCCACCTGACGGCCCCTACGATGAACGCGCTGGTTGACCGATATCTGAGTATGCTCAGGGTTTCGATCGAACCCGGAACCAGTCTTATCAATATCGCCTTCGTAACTTCCGACCCGACCCTGTCCATGGAGCTGGCGAACGCGCACGCGCGCGCCTACCAGAAATTCGGAGTCCGGCTACGCGAACAGGCCAATCAGGAGGTCGAACGATTCCTCCAAAGCCGACTCGTAGATCTGAGGACCCGTTTGGAACAGTCGGAACTCGCACTGAACGCCTACCGCCGGGAGCATGGCATTATTCCCGGCCTGATGTCCCTTGATGGCAAGGAAGCGGTCGTACTCGACCGCATTCGCCAGCTCAGTAGTGACCTTACCGCGGCCGAGGTGCAGCGTATTGACCTGGAGGCCCAGGTCCAGGTGATCGAGAAGGGGAATACCAGCGCGCTGCCGGCGGTCACTAACAACTCGACGATCCAGAACCTCCAGGCGTTGCTCAACAAGGAGTACGTTGACATAGCCAGCCTCTCAAAGGAGTTCAAGCCGGGATACCCTCCGCTTGCGCAATTGGAGGCGCAGGCGGCCAGGACTCGCGAAAGCATGCGCCAGGAAGTTCAAAGAATCCTCGACGGGATCCGCTCCAGCTATCAGGCCGCAGTCGCCAAGGAAAATATGCTGCGCGCCGAAATGACTGAACAGAAGCGCAAAGCGTTGAGCCTCAACGATGCGGCCGTGAAGTACGCCATGCTGCAGCGTGAAGTCGATGCCAACCGCGCGCTAACCAATAACGTTTTGCAGAAAATAAAAGACGTGGGCCTTGAGGCCGAGTCATCCGCTTCCAATGTGTCGGTGCTCGACCCTGCCGAAGTGAACCCTGTCCCAACGAGCCCCCGCACGAAGATCGACCTGACCATCGGATGCGCTTTGGGACTGATCGGGGGCCTGCTGCTCGCATTCGCGGTCGAATATCTGAGCAACACCCTCAACAGCCCCGACGAGGTCGAAAAATTCCTGCAGCTTCCAAACCTCGGTGTAGTGCCGGAGTTTTCGGAATCGGAACGCTCACGGGAGAAGCAACTGGAGGGACCGTCTCTGCCCCAACTCACGGTGAAGTCTTCCGCCAACAACCAATTGGTAAACACTTTCAAGCCCTACTCGATGGTGGCGGACGCGTATCGGTCGATCCGCACGGGCCTGCTTTTATCGCGCGCCGGCTCCCCTCCGAAGCTGACCCTTTTTACGAGCGCGACCAAAGGCGAAGGCAAAACCGTCACCGCCGTCAACACTGCGCTGATGCTGGCCCAGGTCGGCGCGAAAGTTCTGCTCATCGACTCGGACCTGCGCCGCGGTTGCTGTCATAAGGTCCTCGGGATGCAGCCATGGCCCGGGCTGACCGAGTTGCTGATCGGAGCGGGAAGCGCTGAACAACTGATTCAGCCTTCGGACTTCCCCAACCTGTCCGTACTGATGAGCGGTTCCAAGCCTCCCAATTCGACGGAACTCGTTGGCTCGGATCGGATGCGCGACATGCTGCGCGAGCTCGGCAGCAAATTCGATTTCGTCGTTCTCGATGCTCCACCGCTGATCCCCGTCAGCGACGCCATGCTCCTATCCACGATGGTGGATGGCGTCATCCTCGTCGTGGACAGCTCCCGAACGCCGAAGAAGCAGATCAAAGCCGCCCGCGCGCGCCTTGAGTACGCAGGCGCGAGAATTTTCGGCTTCGTCGTCAACCGGATGCATCCTAAGAGTTTTCACTACCATTACTACTACGGCGACTACTATCAGGACGACTCGCAGACCGGATAGCGCCCGCTTCCACCGGCCAGCGAAAACTACTGCCGGGCAGTTTGCCGGATGAACACACTCTTCGCAGTGGACTCAACCAGCGTACTCTCTATTGAACTGAAGGTCTCGCTCAAGTGATACGCGTTCTCCACGTCGCAGCCGGGAATCTCTACGGAGGCATCGAGCGCCTGCTGGTGACGCTCGCCCAATGTAAAGACTACTGCCCTTCGATGATTCCCGAATTCGCCCTCTGCTACGAGGACCGGCTTGCTGCGGAACTTCGCAACGCCGGGGTTCCGGTGCATATGTTGCGCAAGACGCGGGCCAGTCGGCCACTCACTGTACTGCGCGCCCGCAGGCGTCTTCGCGCCCTGCTCATCGAACGGCGCTTTGACGTCGTGGTGTGCCACTCGGCGTGGCCGCACGCGATGTTCGCGCCCACATGCAAACGCCTCGGACTTCCACTAGTATTTTGGCTGCACGATAGCGCCACCGGCCGCACCTGGGAGGAGCGGTTGGCACGCTGGACCCCGCCCGATTTGACGATTGCAAATAGCCGCTTCACCGCCCAGGGAATCCGGACTCTGTACCCGGACACTCCTTGCGCCGTTTTTTACTCCCCAGTCACACCATCGACGGAATCCGGCGCAGATTGTGCCCGTGCCGCAGTCCGCCAGGAGTTTGACACTCCGCTGGACGCATGTGTCATCGTGCAGGTCAGCCGAATGGAACCCTGGAAAGGCCATCTCCTGCATCTTGAGGCGCTGCGGGAACTTGCGATCGTGCCTGACTGGGTGTGCTGGATGATTGGCGGCGCGCAACGCCCGTTCGAGGAACAGTATCTACAGCAACTTAAGGATCTTGCGAGTCGCTATCGTATTTCGGATCGCGTACGCTTCCTCGGCTCGCGTTCAGATGTATATAGGCTTCTAGCAGCAGCGGATATTTTCTGCCAACCGAACATCGGCGCAGAACCTTTTGGAATCGTCTTTGTTGAAGCCCTTCTGTCGCGTTTGCCAGTGGTCAGTACTGCGATAGGAGGCGTTCGGGAAATTGTCGACTCGTCCTGTGGAATTCTCGTAGAGCCCGACTCTCCCCCGGCGCTCGCCCGCGCCCTGCGGACGCTGATTGAGGACAATGCACTGCGCCGTCGCCTAGGATCAGGGGGACCGCGCCGGGCTCGCCAGCTCACGGACCCTCGCAGCCAAATGGGAAGGCTGGCTGACCTTTTCGCCGAACTGCCGCGACCACGTGTCGGTGGCGCGGTGCAGTGTGAGCCTGCGGAGTCACCTGGTTGAGCGCCAGAGCCTATGTCGATTGCATACCAATACTATCCGGTCAAGCGCGCCCTAGCGCACCCACGCCTCGCCAAGCTCAGGCGCGCGGCCGAATATTTCGTTGTGTTCGAGATACTCTGCCAACTTGCGCTCCTAGTGCCCGTATTTGGCGCCAAACGCGGCTTGTTTCGAGCGGCTGCTTTCGGCGTTAGCCTCCTAATGCTGGCAGTTACGCTGATGCGTGGGCGGCGCCATCCTGCCAGCCGTGGCGCCATTTTGGTGCTGGTTATCGTCGCGCTTTCAATCCTCAATCCCATGCGTAACTCCTGGCCCTCGGCGGTTGCGCAGTTTTTCTTGTATCTCGCAATCCTTGCACCACTCTTTTGGGTTCCGGGGCTTAAGCTCGATGCTGCCTCCTGGTACCGCGCGCTCTTCCTACTCTGGATGTTTCAAAGCCTCAGCGCCCTGGTCGGCATCCTTCAAGTCTACTTTCCCGGAACTTTCCAGCCCGATCTCTCGAGCGCATACGCCGGCCGAAGCTGGGACTACATCAAGAGCCTGATGATAACCACCAATACCGGCCAGAGGGTCTTCCGCCCGATGGGGCTGACCGGCGTACCTGGAGCCGCGGCGGTCGCGGGTATGTACGCAGTCCTGCTGGGCCTTTTGTTCTTCGTTCGCGACAAGCGCTACTGGTTTCGCATAGCGGCGGCTTTGAGTATGGCAGTCGGGCTCGCCGTGATAGCGCTGTCGCAAGTGCGCACGATGCTGCTCATGACTGGCATATCGGCGGCTGCGTTTCTTCTCCTGCTGCAATTGCGCAACCTTCGGCAGGCTGGCCGGCGCAACCGCTTCGGGCAACGAATCGCTAGGGCCAATGTAGCACTCGCCGCTGGCGCGATCGCGGCCACGATCCTGCTCGGCTCGACGCTCGCCCTCGGACTCGCACATAAGAGCGTGAGCGAGCGCATCGAAACCCTCTTCAGTCAGGATCCTACTCAAGTCTACTATTCAAACCGTGGGCACTTCCTCGACCATACCGTAAACGATCTTTTGCCGGCGTTTCCATTCGGTGCTGGTCCGGGCCGCTGGGGAATGATGTATGAGTACTTCGGCGATCCATCGAATCTGGACAACCCGCCGATTTGGGCCGAAATCCAGTGGACCGGATGGCTGCTCGACGGAGGAGTACCGCTTATCCTCGCCTATCTAATCGCGCTTGCAATGACGTTCCAGTATGCGTTGAAGACGACCTTGGCGAAAACTCCGACCGAGCTGGGCGCATTCGCAGCATTTATTTTCGCCTACAACCTCGGCGCTCTTGCCCAGACATTTGACAACCCATTCTTCATTGGGCAGGGCGGAATGGAATTTTGGTTCATGAACGCATTGCTCTATGCGACCGTGCTCGGATGGTCGCGCTGCGGCGGGGGAAGAGCGATTACATGAAGCCCTACGTTCTCGTCGCTGCGGATTTTTTAAAGACCGGCGGCATGGATCGCGCCAACTACGCACTTGCGGAGTTTTTGGCCGATCGCGGCGCCGAGACGCATCTCGTCGCATACCGCGTCGCTGATGACCTGCTTGCCCATGAGCGCATCGTGTTTCATCGCGTTCCGAAGCCGCTCAATTCGTATTTCGCCGCAGAACCACTGCTCGATCGTTTCGGCCGGAAGTACGCGGCGCGAATTGCCGCGGAAGGCGGCACCGTCGTCGTAAATGGCGGCAATTGCGCGTGGAACGATGTAAACTGGATTCATTATGTACACGCCGCCTACGAACCGGGAGCGTTTCACGCAGGTCAAGGTCAGCAGCCCGGGCTGATACGTCTCAAGAGTCTCATCCACCGGCGAGTCTCGCGTGCTCGTGAACGGCGTATCGTTCCTATGGCGCGCGTGGTGATAGCCAATTCAAAGAGGACCGCGCGGGACCTAACCGAACTCGTTGGCGTTCCATCATCATCGGTCCGTTGCGTCTATTATGGAATAGACAACCAACTCTTCCGTCCCGCGACACCGCAAGACCGGGCGCGAGCGCGCTTCGAGCTAGGCTGGCCTATCGAGCGTCCGGTCGCACTTTTTGTCGGTGCCCTTGGAGACCGCCGAAAGGGCTTCGATACGCTATTCAACGCGTGGCGGCGTTTGTGCGCCCTTCCCTCATGGGACACGGATTTGGTTGTCGTCGGGACCGGCTCCGAAGTCGAGGCGTGGCGTAAACGCGCCGCCGAATGCGGAATGGGATCGCGCGTTAGCTTCCTCGGCAAGAGGCAGGACGTGCCGGTACTGCTCGCAGCCAGCGACGTAATGGTGGCGCCCACCCGTTACGAAGCTTACGGCCTCGCGGTACACGAAGCGCTCTGTTGCGGCCTACCGTCGTTCGTCACTCGCGACGCGGGAGTTGCAGAGCAGTATCCGCCGGGCTTGCAGGAACTGTTGCTGAACGACCCTAATGATGACGCCGATCTTGCCGAACGCCTGAAGGCATGGCGCAGGCATCCGTTTGCTCTAAGATCCGAACTAGCAGGTCTGGCCGCCAGGCTAAGCAGACGTACCTGGAACGACATGGCGCAGGAGTTCATCGCGCTCACAGAGGAATGCAGATGAAACCGCTGCGGATAGCATTGGCGCTACCTGATCCGCCCTTACCCCTCGGCACTGCTGCCGGACGTGTCTTCTACGCCTTGCTGCGCGGCCTGGCCGAACGCGGCCATCGTGTCACCGCCTTCGTCGCATACACAAAACCCGAGGAGATGCTCGCGACCCTGCGATTGTTTCCCGCGCCGCTCTATGACATCCGTTGCTATCCGCGTCCGCATCGAGCAGGCATCCAGGCAAAATTGCGGACTATCAGAAGGCCCTTCTCGTATACATTCTCTGACGAGTTTCGCGACGATCTGTGCCGCCGCTTGGATACCTTCGATATAGTTCATCTCGAGGATTTGTTCGGCGGATGGCTCGGCATCGGGCATCCTGAACAGTGCCTGCTGAGTATTCTCTACCTGCCCTCAGTTGATTTCAGAGGCACCTTACCGCTTACCCCCAGACAAATCCTCGAACGTCTTCTTATGAAGCGCGCAGAAAAACTGCTGCTTCGCTCGTTCAGGTTCTTCCGGACCGTAACACCTGAGCTCGCGGGCCCGGTGAGGCAGGCTAACTTCGCCGCCGATATAATCCCTATCCCAATCAGCCTTGATCTCGGATGGTATCCGTACGTCGCTGATGACAATCGCCCCCGCGACCGCACCATAAGTCTCATCGGTTCGATGGGATGGCGACCCTCGTATTCCGCTGCGGTGCGCCTGCTCACAAGGTTGTATCCGCGCATCAAGCGCCACCTTCCGGACGCCCGCTTTCGGATAGTCGGGTGGGCTGCGCGCAAAACCCTGGGCAAGTACCTTCACTTGCCCGACGTCGAGATCCTGGAAAACGTTCCCGACGCACGCCCGTTCTTCGAGCGGGCAACCGTACTGCTGTACGCACCCGAACAGGGAAGCGGGGCCAAGGTAAAGGTCTTCGAGGCGATGGCGCTCGGAGTTCCGGTCGTCACGACCAGCAGCGGAGTGGAGGGATTGCCAGTAGTTGACGGTGTCGAAGCGAAGGTCGCGGATGACGACGAAGGCCTGGTCGAGCGGACGGTTGCGCTGCTTTGCGATCGGCCGCTGCAGAATCGTCAGCGCAGGGCCGCTCGCGACATGCTCGACGCAAACTGTAACCCTGCCCTCACCGCCGAATCATTGGAACAGGTGTACGCCAGGATGCTCCAGCCGCGAAAGGAAAACGTCGGAGGAGACCAGCAGCAAAGGGGCCCAGCCTTTGAAATGGTCGATTATCACCGGTGAGTATCCTCCCGAGCGAGGCGGACTTGCCGACTATTCGCGACTCGTAGCGCGAGGTCTGGCGGAGGCCGGCGACGACGTCGAAGTATATGCACCCGCGAGCCGCGATCCGCGCATCCCGGAACCGCCTGTCATCGTGCGCAACCTCGACGATCGCTTCGGGCCGCGCGCACTCCTTGAATTGAACAGGCTTCTCAAGCCACGACGCGACGGAGAAGTCCTTGTCCAATACGTGCCCCAGGCGTTCGGAATGAAGGGATTGAACCTGGCGTTCGCTCTGTGGCTGTACTCGATGCGCGATGCGCGAATCAGCCTCATGTTTCACGAAGTCGCCTATCCTGTCATTCGAGGCCAGCCGCTGCGGCACAGAGCGCTTGCCGCCACGAACCGGCTGATGGCATTGCTGGCCGCGCGCTCGGCCCGTAGAATTCTCGTCTCGACCACCGCGTGGTTCGATCTCGTGCGATCGCTGGCGCGCGCCGGGACGCGAATCGAATGGTGCCCGGTGCCGAGCAACGTTGCGGTGGCAGCCGGCGCGGGGGCGCCGGAGGTCCGAAAAACCTTCGCGCCGAACGGCCGTCGCCTCATCGGCCACTTCGGCACCTATGGCCCGCTTATAGTCGGCCCTCTGGCCGACTGCATACGCGCGCTAGCTGCAGGGAAGGACGACCGAAGCATCCTGCTGATGGGGCGCGGTGCCAGAAGATTCCGCGATTGTCTGCTGGCGGGCAGCCCTGAATTGTCCGGAAAGGTTCATGCAACCGGCGGCTTGAGTGACCGCGATCTTTCCCGCCATGTTGCGACATGCGACCTGATGATCCAGCCGTACCCCGACGGGGTAAGCAGCCGGCGCACGAGTATCATGCTGGCGCTTTCCCATGGAGTACCAGCCGTCACCAACTCCGGCGAGGCGACCGAGGCGTGCTGGAAAGACGGCGCCGTCGCCCTGTGCGCGAGCACGAGGTCGATAGCGCAAACGGCGGAGCGGGTGCTGTCCGACGAAGGTGAGCTGCGCCGGCTGCGAGCTGATTCCCGCAGATTCTACGCTGAGCGTTTCGACATCCGCCACACGATCGAAGCGTTGCGCCAGCCTTGAAACCGCAGCCCTCATACCACGCAGGCGCCCCCGCTCTGCGCAAACCCACGGTGGGAATCATCTGCGACCTTGCGGAGGAGCGATGGCCCAGCATGGACCTGGTCGCGGACATGCTTGTGCTGAATCTCAAGGAGAAGTTCGCCGACGAAGCGACTGTGCTGCGGCTGCGCCCGAGCTTCGCCAGGCGGGCCACCATCCTGCCGGGATTCGGCCGAAGCAGGTTTGCGCGTAACGCCGATCGGCTGCTGAACCGCTTCCTGTACTACCCTCGGTACCTGGCCTCCCGCGCGGGGCAACTCGACGTTTTCCATATAGTGGACCACAGCTACGCGCACCTGGTTCACGGGCTTCCCGCACAGCGCGTGATTGTCACGTGCCATGATCTCGACGCGATCCGCTGCATCGTCGATCCGGCGTCCGCGCGGCGCTCGCTGGTGTTGCGCGCGATGGCCCGGCGCATTCTGAGCGGGCTGCAAACTGCCGCGCTCGTCGCGTGCGTAAGCGCCGCCACTCGCGACGAACTGCTTGCTTACGGCGTAGTTCCCGCCGAGCGGACGGTTATCGTCCCCAACGGCCTCGATCCCGTCTTCAGTCCGATCCCCCGGCAACCGGCCGAGTCCCGGGCGGACGCTCTTCTCGGCGAGCAATGCCGCGGGCGAATCTGCATCCTGCACGTCGGCAGCACGATCGCGCGAAAACGCATCGATACCCTGCTGCAAGCCTTTGCGGCAGCGCGGAAAAGCTGCCCCGAAATGCTCCTGCTCCGCGTGGGCGGCGCCTTCGACCGCGACCAGCGCGAACTCCTTTCGCGTCTCAAACTCGGTGGCTCCGTCATCGAGTTGCCCTTCCTGGACCGTCCGACGCTCGCAGCCGTCTACCGGCGCGCCGCGATGCTGGTGCTGCCGTCGCAGGCCGAGGGCTTCGGACTGCCCGTGATCGAGGCGCTGGCGTGTGGAACGCCGGTCATAGCGAGCGACCTGCCGGCCCTGCACGAGGCGGGGGGCGAGGCAGCGGTATACTGTCCGGTCGGCGACCCGGCCCGATGGGCAGACGCGATTCTCACTGTGCTCGCGGAACCGGTTTCTCGCCCGAGGGCCGCAGAGGAGCGGCGCAGGCGCGGTATCAAGCACGCTGCCGGGTTTAGCTGGGGCGCAAACGCGGCAACGATGGTGGAACATTACAGGCGCATTGCATTCGGCGCCCGCGGCTACGAAGCCCCGGGCTGCACCTCGCCTGGCTCGATTAGCTCGCGCCCTTCGGGCGGATAACCCACCTCGGTGCAATTCACCGAGAGCTGCTTGAGCGAGAGCTTGGCAAGCCTGCATCGCGCGCTCAGCTGTCTCAGGGTTTTCTCAGGCACCGCGCCCGGGATAATAATCTCCTCGAACTGGCGCGCGGCGTTATTGAAGGTCTCGAAGCCAAGCACCGGCAATCCCTCGTGACAAGCGCGACCGGCCGGACGCTCCTCGACGAATCCGACCACCGTCATCCCGAGGAACGGGCTGCCAAGTATGGTATGCAGGGCCGCGGTCGCGGAGTCTCCGGTGCCGTAAATGACCACTCGCCTGTCGGCCTGGCGGGAGCGGTTGAATATATGATCCAGAAAGTAGAATGACACGCGATAACCAATGATGAGGCTGGCAAACAGATACAGATCGAGTATGACTGCGGCCGACGAGGGAAACGGCCGGACAAAGGCCAGCACCAGCCAGGTCGCGCAGCCCGCATAGAAGATCGAGCGCGCGATCACAACCGCCCCCTGCACGCTGGCGAACGGCTGCGCTCGCCGGTAGAGTCCGCCGAGCGCCAGCACGCCCGTTTGGGTAGCGGCCACGATCCCCAGCAACCCGATGTCCGGCCAGTTGCCCGGGTGGACCTCCCACGCGCCGGTCATACTTGCCAGCGCGATCGAGAAGTCGGTGCAGAGCTGCAGCCAGCGCCGCTGAAGCAGCCGCGCCGGGAACAGGGCGAGCAGCATCCCGTTGCGCACCGGCTGAAGCTCGCGGTAGCCGAGTATGTGTATGCAGCCGATGAAAACGCTGGCTGCCGCTATGAGCAGAACACTCCCGTACGAACCCTGGCGTCCGGCGAGCAGCAGCGCGCCCGCGTTCACCACGACGCACAGGGCGTACATAAGCAGAGTCGCGTCGCGCTGCCTTAAGCCCAGCGCGAGTAGCCTATGATGTATGTGGTCGCGGTCGGCAGTGAACAGCGCCGCCCTGCCGGCCAGGCGCAAACGATATTCGCCGTTGGTGGCCGAGTTCCGAACCACGTCAACCGCCCGAAGCAGCCGGCGTAGAATAGTCAGGGACAGTTCGGTCAGGGGCACGCCGAGTGCCAGCGCCCCGACCAGGATACTGGCGGCGGTGGTGCCCTTGCCGCTGGTCTCGGCCGACGCGACTGCCATCAGGAAGCCAATCGGCAGGCTGCCGGAGTCTCCCAGGAAGACGCTCGCAGGATTGAAGTTGTAGAACAAGAATCCGAGCGAGGCTCCGCCCAACCCCGCCATGATCAGCGCCATTGCCCCTTCCGATCCCTGCAGCGACAGGACCACCAGGCTCGAGCTGATAATCACCGCGAGCCCCGCCGCAAGCCCGTCCAGGCCGTCAACCATATTGAAGGCGTTAATCACGGCGACTATCCAGACGATAGTCACTGGAATCGACAGACTACCGAGATTGAAGCCGAACAGACTGTGTACGTGGCATCCGGCGAGCACTGCCAGCGTGGCGGCCACGACCTCCACGGCGAGCTTGACGCTCGCCCTGATCGATTTGCGATCGTCAAGCAACCCCACCGCCAGCAGTATGAGCACTCCGCCCGCGAGCGCGGCCGTCATCCGTGCCGAGCGCACGAGCTCGGCCCGCGCACCCGCAAGAATCGCGGCGCTGACAAGCAGCGAAAACGCCCCGGCGCAGACTACACCGAGGCCGCCCCAGCGCGGCGTCGGCACCGAATGGACCCGCCGCGCTTCCGGCATATCGATGGCCCCGGCGAGCCGGGCGAGCCAGCGGGCAACCGGCGTTAAGACTAACGCCAACCCGAGCGCGACCAGAAATGTCACGGCGATTCCATGCAGACCTGCTATTGCAGCCCGGTCAAAGCCAAAAAGATCTGTCGATGGCGCAAGCGGAGACTTCATGGCGTGTTTTAACTCCGAAGCCAAGCCATCCCAATCGGATTTTGTGCGACGCCAAGCCCGCCAGGCATGGCCAATACACTGTGCCCGCGCTAGCGCTGCGGTTGCATCGCCTGACCCGACACATGGTCCGGCAGAGCCGAGCCCTTTATTCGCAGCGGCACACCTGCGTCCGCCTGCGCGGCCGCAGCGGCCCCTCGCCAGTAACGTCGCGACTCTTCGGACAAGGCCGAGGCTGAGCCGCCTATCACGTGCTCATAGAGCCGCACAGTCCGGTCGAGCATCTTCTCCAGGCTGAACTCCGTGTTTACCCTCCTGACCCCTTCGCGGCCGAAGCGCGAGCGCAGGTCGGGCCTGTCGAGCAGCAAGTTAAGTGCATCGGCCAGGGCTTGTGAGTCGCGCGGGGCAACGGACAGGCCGGTAACCCCGTTAGGCGACACGAACGGCACGCCGGAGGGCAACGTCGTGTTGACGACCGGCTTGCCAGAGGCGAGCGCCTCCAGTTGCACGAGCCCAAAGGATTCACTGCGTTCGACCGACGGCAGGACGAACACGTCGCACGCCCGGTAATAGGGAATGGTGTCGGGAACCGAGCCGAGAAATACCACGCGGTCCTCCAGCCCCAGGCTGCGCGTTTCCTCGCGCAGCGCCTCGCGCAAAGGACCGTCCCCGACTATCAGCAGCCTGCCGTTTACCTTTCGCATCGCGCGGATCAGAAACGTCACGCCCTTGTACGGCACAAGGCGCGCAACCGTCAGGATGATTCGCGGACCAAAGCGCTCACGGATAGTGCGCTCGGCCGGGCAGTCGCCCTGCTGGTACTCGGCGGCAGAAATCCCGTACGGGATAATGTGGCATTTGTCCCGCCACTGACGAAGAGTCGGCGAGCTCTCCAGGTAATCGGGCGAGGCGACGACGATTGCCGCGCAGCGGCGCAAAAAGGCGTCGAGGATCGGCTGAAACAGCGCGGACAGCGTCCGCTGCCGCACGACGTCGCTATGCCACGCCGCCACCACCGGCCCTCGGTGCCGGCTTGCCAGGTACGATATGACCGCGCCGGGATTGGGCAGGTGAACGTGCACCAGGTCGGGATTCGCCCGCCTGATAGCATTTGCCATGGCGGGACAGATCGGCGCGCCGGCCACGCTCAATGGCCGCGCAAGCCGTTCCACCCTAACCCCGTTGACGGACTCGCGCACGCTCCGCGGAGCGTCGTTTGCCACCACCACCGTGAGATTCGTCCGCTGGCAGAGCAGGCGTGAGAGCAGTTCCAGATGGGTCTCTATCCCACCGCGATACGGCGGATAGTACTTTCCGAGATGAAGGAGACGGGTTGCCTTTGAAAGCTTCATCCTTGCCAACGCCTTGACCGAAGAAAACGCAGGCCGCGACCGCACGACACGCCGCGCTCGCTGCAAGAGAAAGTCAGCACAGATATTTGTGTATAAAGTCTGTATATTTAAGTCAAGATAACGATAGTCGGGCGATCCAATCCCGCGCCGCCTGCGGGCACCCGGCACGGATCCCTGGAGGCCATGCGGGCATTTAATCGCCGAACGCGCGTTGGCGCGGCGAATTAACCGCAGAAGACCGGAAACGGCGCTGGAACCCGTTCAGTCCTGCGCTTGTGGAAGCAAACTGCGGGCTGCCTGAAGCACACGGTGTCGGAAATAGGCGGCGTGGGTATTGACAACGATCTCGAAAGCGTGATCAGTAAAATACAGTAGGGCCGGATATTTAGGGGGCCGCAGTCCGGTTTTACAATGCGCACGCGGAGGCGTGGAGGAACAGGCGGACGAGGAAAATGAAAAAGTCCGATATCGGAAAGTCAGAGGGGCGGGAGAGCGGGATGGACCTGGGAACGCGCGAGTTTTATACCGTCAGCCAGCTCGCCAATTTGCTGCAGCTCACCGAAATGACAATTTACCGGATGGTCAATCGGGGAGAACTTCCCTGTTATGAGATCGGCCGGGTGAAGCGCTTCAGGCAACGTGACATCGAGCAGTTTCTCGAAAGCCGCCGCTCACCGGCGACGTCGCGCCAGAAGCGCGAGACTCAGCGCAAGGTCGCCGCTCCAAAGTAACCCTCTGTTACCCTGAAAACCCCGGCTTCGCGCACGGGCGTGTTGCGCTCGACTTTCCTCCTGGGCGGCTTGTTGGCTTTGAACGCCACTGAGAGAAGGCGACAGCAATGCGCTGTTTTGGGTCCTTGCAGTCACTCCGGATCGCATCATCGGACATGAATCTGCCGATGAAGTCTGACTGTTTCTCACCCTCGTGCGGCTTTGGCATCGGCATATAAGTGTCCGCTTCGACGGAACGATTAACAGGCCGCTGCCAGCTCACCAAAGAATCAGAACCTACTTTTCTTCTGGCTTTTCCTTCTCCTCCTCGTCATCTGTAAACATCTCGTCGGGGAGCTTGTGCCCATGGAGACGCTCAAGCGCAGCTCTTAGGCTTTCCGGAAGAGGAGGAAGAGGCTTGCTGTCAAAAGCCCCGTCGTTCCTCCAGCGGTCATAGATCGATTTGGATTTGTGGTCGTCTTCGGCCCCATTTGCTTCTCCCCTATGACTCATTTCTGACCTCTTTTGCATATCGGTCATTCCTGTCCGTGGGTCAAGTTCTTCCTTCGGCAGTTTCGGCCGTTGCCTGCCGTGGAAAGCCCGGCGAGAACCGCCCGGGTTGCGGGCCGACCTTGCGCCGCGGGCAAAGGGCGGTTTTTCGCGGTGCCGCGTCAAATTCCCGCCGCCATCCAGCCACGCAACAACACTCGATTCAGATTAACATTGCTATCGTTTAATTGACTTTAGACCGACGAGGGGCTAGTCTTGCGGCGCGTCGGGAATATACGCAGGGACGTGGGTTGGAAGAAAACGGCGGACGCCGCGGGTCCCTGATTACATGCGGCGCGAGCGGCGAGGCCGGCGAGCAGTGGCAGATGCCAAGGCCATACCGATTCTCATGTACCATCACCTCACTCGGCATCCTCCCGAGGGTTTCGCGAAGTACGCCCTGAGCCCGAAGACGTTCGCCCGCCAGATGAAGCTGCTGGCGCTAGCGGGATACTGTCCGGTTTCGCTCGACGCCTGGCTGGCGAACCGGCACGATCGCGGCGCATTGCCGGGGGCGCCGGTAATAATCTCCTTTGACGACGGGTTCGGCGAAGCGATCGAACACGCGGTGCCGGTCCTCAAGCGTCACCGCTTTCCGGCGATCTTCTTTCTCGTCGCGGGGCTGATGGGAAAGGCGAGCGCCTGGCTGATGCGCGAGCGGGGGGTGGAGCTGCCGCTGCTTGACTGGGAGCGGGCCGCGCGACTTCACAGCGAGGGATTCGAGATCGGCTCGCATACGATTACCCATCCGCGCCTGACCGGGATTTCGCGCAGCTCGTGTTACGAAGAACTGCGCGGCTCGCGCCTGATGCTGGAGGATCGGCTCGGTTGTCCGGTTCGCCATCTCGCCTACCCTTTCGGCTTGCACAATGAGGCGGTAAGAACGACTGCGGAACGGGCGGGCTACGTTTCGGGTCTGACGACGGAGATCGGGCTTGCGCGCCCGTGGGAAGAGCCGCACGCTCTTCGCCGGGTTCCGGTGGTCGGCGGGGAGTCGTTGCTGGATTTTGCCGCGCGGTTGTTGACCGGGCACGCGCTGCGCGAGCAATGGGGGCCGGCCCTGGCCCGCTTGCGCTCGCTTGTGAAATTCCCGGCGGCGGAGTCACGGCCTTGACGCCCGACCTGCGGCTCTCGGTCGTGATCCCGACCTACAACCGCCGCGAGGCGCTCGCACGAATCCTGCTTGCGCTTCAGGTGCAGACCTTGCCCGCGTGCGATTTCGAGGTCGTGGTTTCGATCGACGGGTCTGTCGACGGAACGCGCGAGCTGCTCGGCGAAATCGCCGTGCCCTACCGGCTGAGCGCGCTCTGGCGGAACAACGCGGGACGAGCGAGCGCATGCAATGCCGGAGCGAGGCAGGCTCGCGGTGAATTGCTGCTGTTCTTCGACGACGACATGCTCCCGGCCCCCGAGTGTCTCGCCGCGCACCTGGCAGCGCATCGCGACGGAGCGCGCCGAGCGGTACTCGGCGCGATTCCGTTCGTAACAGCGGAACAGGGCGAACCGCTCAGGGAATTTCTGAGCGCCAAGGTCAACACGGTGCTGGCGCGACTCTCGCAATCCGGCTACTCGATGACGCCGCGCGATTTCTTCAGCAGCAATTTTTCGATTGGCCGCGATCTGTTCTTCGAGCTGGGCGGTTTCGACGGGAACTTTCGGGCTTACGGGAATGAGGACGTGGATCTCGCCTTCCGCATCATGGCCGCCGGCGTGCCAATCGTGTTCCATCGCGAAGCGCTGGCGCGCCAGTGCTATGACAAGGATTTTGCTGCCCTGGCTCGCGATACGGTTAACAAGGGCCGCACGGCGGTGCAGCTTGCGCTGAAGCATCCGCAGGCGCTCATATCCTTGAGCGTTCGGCGCGAGCGCGAATTCTCGCGCAAGTGGCGCCTGTTGAGATCGCTGTTGCTCGGCCTTCCCGCCTCCCGCGGGTCTGCCCTGATGCTGCAACTGGTCGATCATTTCGAGCGCCGCCATCCGCGCAGCCTCGGCCGGGTCTATCCGCTCGCCCTGGACTATTTCTTCTGGCTCGGCGTGCGCTCGGCTACCGGCGCGCGATCGGCGCCCTGGCCAGAGGCGACTCTGGCAGCACCGGCTGACGCGAGGACGGTGAGATGAATCGCAGCCGGCAATCAGGCGCGTGGCGGCTGCAACGGCGCCGGTCGGTCGCGCGCGAGGAACATGCTGGTTAACGCACGAGGAACAGCGGCTCGCCGGGAACCCGGTTCGGGCACGAAGCTCGTTTATTTCGCGGGCGGCGACGTGTTCGGCGGCGTCGAGCAGATGATCCTGACCACGCTTGAGCGGATCGATACACGGCGCTGGGAGGTAGTGCTGATGCACTACGCCGACGCGGAGATAGGGCCGCTGCTCTGCGGCGCGCGTGCCGCGGGGATAAGGACACTGGCGGTGGCGCGTTCGCGCGGCTCCGCTGCATTGCGCATCATGGAGATCGTGCGCGCGCTGCGCGCCGAGAGACCAGTCATCTTCCACGCGCATCTTCCTCTGCCGCAGTATTGCCGAACGCCGATCCTGGCTGCGGCGTTCGCGGGCGTTCCCGCGGTTGTTGCAACCGCGCACCTGTTCCAGCCGCTCTCAAACCGCCGCCAGGCCACGTATCAGCGTATCCTGAACAGGGTAATCGATCGCTATATCGCGGTGAGCAACGCGACTGCCGCGGAACTGGTGGGGGCGCTCGGCGTCCCGAAGCGCAAGGTAACAGTGATTCCCAACGGCGTGCCGGTTGAGAAGTTCGCATGCACGCGCGGGATGCGCGTCGCTTGCAACCGCGAATCTTCGGGGACGGTATTCACGTCCGCCCGCCTCCATCCCCAGAAAGGCCTGGGCGATCTTGTGGAAGCCGCTCGCCTGCTGCCCGGGGTGGAGTTCCTGATCGCAGGCGACGGACCACTGCGGGCCGAACTCGCAGCCAAGGTGCAGGGGCTTGGGCTCGCGGCGCGCGTACGCCTTCTCGGCCATCGTTCGGACGTCCCGGCGCTGCTGCAATCGTGCGACGTGTTTGCGCTGCCCTCGCTGTTCGAGGGGCTTCCCCTGGCTGTCCTTGAAGCGATGGCGGCGGCGCGGCCGATCGTTGCCTGCGACATTGCAGGGGTGCGCGAGGCGATCAGCGACGGCGAGACCGGCTTGCTGGTGCGCCCCGGCCATCCCGACGAATTGGCGCGGGCAATTCGGACTCTGCTGTCCGATCCGCCGCTTTCCCGCAGGCTCGGCAGACAGGCGGGCGAAAGGGCGCGCCGTGAGTTTTCCGCCAAGCTGATGGTCGAGCGCACGTGTCATCTTTACGACGAACTTACGTCGAACTGATCGCGCGATGGCTGTCCATACGATACGAGCGACGCACAACGCTCTGCTCAGGAGGGTGGACTGGCGCTTCCTGTTGCCCCGGCCAGAGCCGCAAAGGGCCGTATGCTTCAGCGGTGGGCCGCTCGCGAAAGCCTTGACACTGGTGTCGCGCCAGGTGGCAAGTCCCGATTGCTTGCAAGCCTACGGATGCGATCTGGCGGTAGCGGTCAATCCGGACGCCGGTTGCGTACGGGAGGCGTCGAAACGACTGCGGGCGGGCGGCGTGCTTTATGCGGAAATGCAACCCGCACCGTTGGCTGTTGAACGCCAGGCGCGATGGCTCAGGCAGGCAGGCTTCGCGGAGGTTTCATTTTACCGCCCGTGGCCGACCCCCAGCCAACCTCACTGCTGGGTGCCGACGAACTCGGTCGCGGCGAAGCATTACCTGTTTGGCAGACCTAGCGGGCACAGAGGGTTGCCGTATCGATTGAAAGGTGCAGTACGTGAACAACTTGAGGTGGCCCGATTTCGGTTTTCGCGCACGTTGCCGCTGTGCGTAATCGCGCGCAAGCCGCCAGAACCGCCTGGCGTGGACGGACTGATGGAAATCGTTCGCGAGAACTGGCCACAACTGAACGCGGGTCCGGCACCACGAGAGCTGTCGCAACTGGTGTTGACGCTCGGAGCGCGCAGCTTCAACAAGGTCGTGATTTTGATCTTCGAGGAACCGCAGGCGGCACCGCTCGTGGCCGTCAAGCTCGCTCGCGTGCCCGGCTCCGAAGCCGCGCTTGAGCGCGAAGCGGACAATCTCGAGTCGGTGGCCCGCACGCTCGGAGGCCGGCTGCAGGGAGTGCCGCGGGTCCTGTTCAGGGCGCAAGGCTACGGCGGCGGCACCTTCGGGGAGACCGCCTTCCAGGGGGTTCCGCTATTCACGCAGCTGGACAGATGCAACTACCGCAACCTTGCGCTCAAGGCGACCGAGTGGCTGATTGCGCTGGCGACCGCGGCGAGACCGGTTTCGTCGCGATGCGTCGGGCGCCTGACCGAGCCTGTCGTGGCGGATTTCGAGCGATGCTATGGAGTCGTCGCCGGGCGGGAATTGCTGGCGAGAGCGCGCGACGCGATTTCGCGTCTGCATCGTATGCCGCTGGTCGTCGAGCAACGCGACTTCTCGCCGTGGAATATCCTGGTGAGCGCCGAGGGAACCCTGAGCGTGCTCGACTGGGAATCGGCGCAACTGGAAGGGTTGCCGATGCTCGATTTGATTTACTTTCTCGCTTACCTGGCCTTTTTTTTCGACAACGCACATAGCACCGAGCGGCGCCAGCGCTCCTACCGCATTGCGTCCGACCGCACGAGCTTCACCGGAGCCATCCACGCCGAGTGTTACCGCCGGTACGCCGACGCCCTGAAGCTGCATCCGGCGGACCTCCATCCGCTGCGTCTGCTGACCTGGATGGTGCACTCGCGCTCCGAGTACAAGGAGCTGACGGCGGACCGAGGCGCCCCTTCCGAGCGCTCGCTCCGCAACAGCCTGTTCCTGAACCTGTGGCGTGAGGAAATGGCAATTTCCAACGCCCTCGCGGAGTAAGGCCATGTTGGGTTCGCTGAACAGATATCTGCTTTCCCGCCTCGACGAGGACTGGCAGCGCCGGCTGCGGCGGATGTACCGCCCGGCGCGTCTGGGAAGTCTGCGCCGGATGAAACCGCTGAGCGAATGCTGGGGAGTGGACCGCGGAACCCCGGTTGACCGCTACTATATCGAGCGGTTCCTGGCGGCCAATCGCGACGCTATCCGTGGAAAAGTCCTGGAAGTCCGGGATAGCCGCTACGCCTTGAAATTCGGCGGCGCGGTGGAGAGCGTGGAAGTGCTCGACATAGACCCGGACAATCCGCTTGCGACCATCGTCGCCGATCTTGCGGCCGCCGATTCGATTCCCGACGAGGTCTTCGACTGCATCATCCTGACCCAGACTCTGCAGTATATTTTCGACACCCGTGCCGCAGTCCGCCATCTGCATCGCATCCTGCGGCCCGCCGGCAGCCTCCTGGTAACCGTACCGGCACTGAGCAAAATGTACACACGCCGTCCGGAAACGGATTACTGGCGCTATACGCCGTCTTCCATCCGAACCCTGTTAACTCAGGCCTTCGGAGCCGAGCGGGTTACTGTTGTTTCGTTTGGAAACCTGACGAGCGCAATAGCGTTCCTGGCCGGGATGGCTGCCGAGGAACTGCGCGCGCGCGAACTTGAACATCACGACCCCGACTTTCCACTGATAATCGCCGCGCGATGCGTAAAGGCCTCCAATCCGTAAACGGCGCGCCTCGCTCTCCTGTCCTGCGCGCCCGCGCCACCCACTGACGGCGCTAGAACTACGTCGACCGCACGTGGAGGAATTCGAGCAGACGGCCAAGTTGAACCCCCGTGGCTCGTGCTGCCTCTGAGAGTTGGGCAATCGCCTGGCGCTTGTCAGCGGCAATCGGCGTCACCGGGACGAAAAACAGCGGTTCGTTGGGCAAGGGATCGCGGCCGAATGCCTGGCGGAAAGCAGCGAAACGATACTGAATGACCTTCATCATAGAGCAGCGCGCGCATAGGTTCTGCGGAGTGCAATGTTGTCCATGGGGACGTTCAGAAGATCGCTGGCCGATGTTACGGCTTCGTTTTGCGCCAGCCATAGTACCGTCCTCCTGCTTTTGCATGATTTGCCCATTTTAAAAATAAGGCTCGCGTTACAGCAAGAGTTTGGAGGCGTAAACGTACGATTAATTTCGATTGACAGACATATCGACGCTGAGAAAATCAAGCTTGACGTAAATTACAAACTGGTGGTATCGGCTCAAAACAAGTGCCTTGGTGTCGCACTTCGTCTTTCAACGAACTTTAGGACTATTTGATGTTCTTGAACGTCACCTGCAGGACTTTCACTGTTTCATTCTCCTGTCTGCAAACGAGACCACGCATTGCCGCTTCAACCATCCGGGGAAATCCCGTTCAAATCTTCGTGCGCCGTCCTTTTCAGCGTGGCTCCGTGGAGGGTTTCGGTATCGCGGTCGGGGTGATAGCTTCTTTCGGTGGGCGTTCGACGGCACGCGCGGAGGAGCGATTCGCCGACGTAGCGCATCCTTCCCCGCAGACTTTTCGCAGATGCCCTCGATCAGTAGAAACCCCGAAACCCGTGCCGGCAAGCGTGCAGACGAATAACGCCCGGAGTCTCCCTTGAGTAAGTATCCCCCTGCATCATTTCCGAATCTCACGAGTGGTCGCGCGCGATCCGGTACGAGACGGCCGATGCGTATTATTCTGGAACCGAGTGAGTACCATCTCGAAGATAATGTCGGACACGTCGTAATGACTCATGTGGCCGCGGCACGAGTTAGTGCCCTATGGCCTTCGGCCGCGATCGAGATCCTTACCGAGCCGTCTGCGTTGCTTTCGGAATTTTGCCCCGGATGCATCGCGGTGTTACGGCACAGGCCTCGGAGTGGAGCACAATCCGGTTTCCAAGCCGTACTGGCCCAGGTGCCTGGCACTGCGCAAGGGCTGGTCATTCTCAAGAATAGTTTGCGCCGTCATTCACCGTCGCTATTCAAGATACTCAAGCGGCTCAAGGGCAGGGCCAAACTTCCGACGCGGGACTACCGCAGCGAAGAACGTGACGCGATCAGGGGCGCTGATCTGATGGTCGTCAGCGGGATGGGCGGAGTCACGGAAACCTTCCGAGCGTATGCATTCGGGCTGTTCGATCGGATCGAGTCCGCGCTCGAGGCAGGCATCCCGGTGGCGATGATGGGTCAAGGCATCGGTCCGCTGCGCGATCCTGAATTGCGCGCGCGCGCAGCCGAGGTTCTCTCGGGCGTCTCGCTGATCTGCCTTCGCGAAGGCCGCGCCAGCCCTTCGATACTCACCTCCCTCGGAATCCCGCCCGAACGGATACTCGTTACCGGGGACGACGCTGTTGAAATTGCATTCCTGCGCAGGCCGGAGAGACTGGGCAATTCTCTTGGGGTGAATCTCCGGGTCGCGCGCTATTCGGCAATCGATCTTTCACTTGCTCCCAGCTTCGCTCGCCTTGTGCAGCAGGCGGCAACGAACTTTAACGCAGAGCTGACTCCGGTTCCGATCGACCGCGACGACGTCGAACCCATAAAGGTGGTCGTCGGAGAGTACCGGAAGACGGAGCCGGTTGAGTACGCCGCAAGTCCGATTCGGGCGATCGAATCTGTCGGGCGGTGCCGCGCGCTCATTACGGGCAGCTATCACGCGGCGGTCTTTGCGCTGTCGATGGGCATACCCACGGTTTGTATCGCCTGCTCGGACTATTATGTGGACAAATTTCTGGGGCTTGGACACCAGTTCGGGCCGGGATGTGAAGTAGTAATGCTGGACAGGACCGATTGGCCCGAAAAAGCCGCGGCCGCAATTGCGCACGCGTGGAGGTCCGCGGAGCAGCTTCGGCCCGAATTGCTTGGTGCCGCGCACAAACAGGTGGAACTCGGCCGGGCCGCCTACCGCGCCGTGTACGAGATGTTCCCGCGATGGTCGCCGCAGTATCAGCACGGTATCGCACCAGCCAATGCTCCTGCAGATAATCATATGCGGTGACTATGAATCTGCCGATCGTAAACGACGTCCGCTCGGCCGTCAGGACATTTCGCAACCGCCTCTTACCGAGGACGGATTTCAGGCGATGGCAGGATCTCGGCAACTACAATCACGACTGGGATGAGCGGACAAAAACCATCGCCGGGCTGATCGCGCCCGGCTCGCGTGTGCTCGAGTTCGGAGCCGGGCGGCGCCAGTTGGAGGCGCTGCTTCCTCCCGGCTGCCGATATATACCCTCAGACCTGGTCAGCCGGGGCGAGGGAACGATTGTCTGTGACCTGAACTCGCCGCCTTTCCCCGACCTTCGCGAGTTGCAGATCGACACCGCAGTGTTCGGCGGCGTGCTCGAATACGTCACGGACCTGCCGCGCCTGGTGTCCTGGCTGTCCGGACAGGTTCGCACCTGCATCGCTTCCTACGAATGTGCCCGCTCCGCGCCGCGAACTTTCGCCCGCCTGCGTGAATCGTTCGAGCGCGCACGAATCGGATGGCTTAACAGCTACGATGAAGCGGAGCTGAGACGAATCTTTGCCCCATTCGAAGTTTCGGAAAAAGTGCGATTCTCGGAGCCGCACGGCGACGGTCAAATCTTCGTCTTCCGGCTTGCTCGCAGGCGCTCAGCCGCGGATTAGCGCCACAAGTGACACGAGAGTAACACGCCGGCGCTTTCGGTGAAGCCGGATTAGCCGGAGGCCCGCTTTTCCGTGCGGCTTTCCCACGGCGCCGGGCTCCGCACGCCGAACTGCCCGGCTCACACCCTTTACGAATTCAAGCGAGCGCCGCGCGCAGTTCGTCGAGGTCGATCTCGTAGTCGTACGGGCTCGGCCCGAAGGCCCCAGGCTCGCGCTTCATGACACTTCGTCCGACCACGTAGCCGTAGTCGAGCCCGGCGGCGACTGCGAGCGAATAATAAAAGGGGTACGCATTGTCGCTCGGCACGATCTCCACGACGCGGGTGCCCGGACGGCAGAAGGCGAGGTTGGCGAGGCCGGCCCCGTGTGGACCGACCACGATCGCGGCCCGGTCGAAGTCCCGCGGCTGGTCGTCGTGCTCCGAGGCTCTATATATCTCGAACCCGTGCTCCACGAGCAGGTTCTCAACCTCGCGCTCCCTGACCGCCTGACGCCCATAGCCGTTGCGCGAAACGTACAGGCGGCGATTCGATGGCGCGACGGTTTTCGCCACCAGCGCGTCTTTCAGAAACCGCGCGAGCCAATGCGGATACGTCAACTGCGTCGCCGGCAGACTCGGAACAAGCATCGTGTCCGCGAACAGGAGCTGGTTCGGCTTTGCCCACAGGCGCTTTCGAGGAGGTATGGCGAGCCGGTCCAGAAGTCCCGCTGCGGCGCGAGAGGGCGGCGTCGGACAGTAAACATGATCGACGTCCTCAAGCGAAAAGCCTGCATCGAAGAACAGCGCGAGCCGGCCGAGCCCGTCAAGAACAAAGTGCGAGTAGTTGCGGCACGACCAGTCGCTTACAAGCGACAAACACGTTCCTTTGAGCCGGACCGGCTCGGGCAGCGGCCTCGACGGGACGATCCGTTCGCTGGGACCTCCGTACCAGCTCAGTTCGGGAAGTATCGAACCGTTCGAGCTTAGGACCCATCCGTGGACACCGTAGACCGAACCGTGCGGAAGCTCCAAAACCCCGTACTGCGACGACCACTCGGGCAGCGCGAATTCGAGAGACTGCGCACCGAATCGGCGCGGCGGCGGCCACTCGAGCTTCTCCGGCTCGTGAACTACATGCCAGAAGCCGGGAAATCGCTTCAGGTGCTCGGCGATCAGTTCCGACGGCGGAGCGGCGACGCGGCCGCATCGGAGCCATGCGCGCGGCCACAATCTCATGCTTCGCGTCTACTGTGCGGGGCGCGACGCGTCAAGTGTTCGCCTGAAGGCCTGGCACAGCAGCGGTGGGCGGGTTTGCGCTCGGGTAGGCCGGGGCGGCAAAACCCGCCAGGGAATGAAAAGCGCAAAACCCCTTTGGCGCGTGGTGATTCGCACGACGCATTCTCCCGCGGAACAAAAGTTGCCCCTTCCGGGACCGATCGCCGCCGATTATTCTATTTGACCGGCGAATCGAGAGCCCAAGCGTGGAACTAAAAGCGCGCCAGTCATCATCCGGTAAGGAAGCCCATCCTGTGCCGGACTTCGATACCGTCCTGGAGCGGCACGGATGCGCGCCAATTACCCGCGATTTTGCACCCCATACCCTCCAGATTAACGTCGGCAAGCTCTGCAACCAGGCCTGCCACCACTGCCATGTCAACGCCGGGCCAAAGCGCACGGAAATCATGACGAGCGACACCGCTCGACGCGTTACGGAGTTGCTCCGGCGCAGCTCGTGTATCAGGAGCATTGACATTACCGGTGGCGCCCCGGAGTTAAACCCGCATTTCACCTTCCTTGTCGAGCGCGCGCGGGCGCTGGAGCGCTCGGTGATCGTGCGATGCAACCTCACCGTAATGTTTGAGCCGGGGATGGAATGGCTGGGCGAATTTTATCGGCGCAATCAGGTTGCGCTCGTCTGCTCGCTGCCTTGTTACGGCCCCGAGAACGTGGACAACCAGCGAGGCAGAGGCGTGTTCTGCAAAAGTGTCGAGGCGCTTCGCCGGCTCAACCGCCTGGGCTACGGGCGCGAGCTGCGGCTCGACCTGGTTTACAACCCGGTCGGCCCCTTTTTGCCACCGTCGCAGAAGGAACTTGAGGCGCGCTATCGGGACGAGCTTGGCCGCAATTTCGGGATCGAGTTCCATCGGCTGCTCACGATCACCAATATGCCGATCAACCGCTTCGCTCTTCAGCTAAAGCGGTGGGGCAAGTTCTCACAGTACATGGGGCTGCTGGTCAATCACTTCAACCGCGAGGCGGTTGACCGCCTGATGTGCAAGACGCTGGTGAGCGTGGGTTGGGACGGACGACTGTACGATTGCGATTTCAACCAGATGCTGGACATCCCAATCGGCGCCACCCGCCCGGGAACCGACCTGACAATCTGGGATATCGACGACGTGAGTGCGCTCATGGGTGCCCGCGTCGCCACCGGCTCGCACTGCTTTGGCTGCACAGCCGGTATGGGTTCGAGCTGCGGCGGCGCCCTGGTTTGAACTTCTTCCCGACACCCTGAAGCCAAGGGCAAGGGCAGGCGGCCACGACTCGTCCGCGGCAAAACCAGCGGCAAGTTTCGATGATTTCAAGGGGTTTTTTGTGGCGCGCCCTGAGGGATTTGAACCCCCGACCCACAGATCCGTAGTCTGTTGCTCTAATCCGCTGAGCTAAGGGCGCGCAAACGCCGGCTGACGGGAATCACGGCTTCCACAGACTCGAGCAGCGACCGTGCCTTTCGAGCCCATCGGACAACCGATGCGCGCGAGCTCGCGCCCGACGCGCATGGCCCTAACATTTAGCAGCGTCGGCCCGACGCCGCAACGAGGTTCATCGCATCAGTCGGCGCGTCGGCCTGGCAGGCTTGCCTCGCTGCGCCTTGCCGACAGCGAACAACCCGCACGGCGCGGCCTCTGCCATCGCCGCCGAGTTTTGCGCGCCTGCTTAACGCTTTTCCGGGGACTTGACGCGGTATCGTCCAGGCGCCTAAGCGTCGCATCAATGGATACTCGCAGCCGGATGTTTCGTGCGGTTATCGGTGCCGCGCTTTGCGCGGTCGTCTTGCCAGCTCTGGCCGGCGCGCGCTCGGTGCGCGCGGCCCAGGAATCGGGCCAAAAGCCCTTCTTCCTGGTTGCGACGCCGGACATGCCTGACCCGATGTTCGCGGAGACGGTTATCCTGATGCTGCCGCCGACGCAGCCGCCGCTTATCGTGGGGCTTATCGTCAACAAGCCGACCAACGTCCCGGTGTTGAAGGTGTTTCCCGACGCGCACCTGCTCAAGAACGAACCATCGGTCGCCTATTTCGGCGGTCCGGTTTATCCTTCCGAGCCGTCGCTCATCCTGCGCGGCTCAAAGCCAGGGGCAGGAGCGCCGCGGATTTTCGACGACATTTCCGTAAGCACCGACCCCGACAAGGTTGCTCAATTGGTGAAAAACCCGGGCTCCGCCACCGACCTGCGGGTCGTTCTCGGTCGGGCTCAATGGTCGCTCGACCAGCTTCACGCGGAGATACTGGAGGGTTCGTGGTACGTTCTGCCCGCCGACCCCGAGATTGTCTTCAGCCCCAAGCCCAAGCAGGTGTGGCGCGCGCTGGTCCAGCGCGCCCAACTCCAGGAAGTCGATCTGACACCGGCGCCCGAGCGAGGCGCTCTCGAGATGATTTCAACGCCGCCCGATGCCCCGCTTGCTCATTTGCGGGCCCGGTAAACCCTTCCCGCGGCAAACAGCGAAAGCGCCGCGATGAGCGCGAGCGTGAGCGTTTCGCCCCAGTTGGCGGTCAGCGTCCATCCGAGCGCGCCCACGCCCAGGATTGCCGCGACTTTGAGAAGCCTGCCTGTAGCGCCCACAGAGCTGCCCCATCGCGTCGACATGTCGAGCATTGCGCGCACCACGTCGCCAATCGAGACTGAACCAAGTATCCAGGAAAACATCGTCGTCGCCGGCTGCCGCGTCTCGCCGCCGGTTTACTCGGTCCGTATCCTCGCGACGATCGACTCGCGCTCGGCCCCGGCAATCGTCCGATCGGCCATCGGGTAAAGCACCATTTCTTCCTTGGCATCATGCGCCTTAAGCATCGCGCTTAGCTGGCCCATCGGCGCGCCGGGAGTATCGTCCGCCGCCTGGCCGGAAAATTCCCGCGCCAGCCGCTCGAGCAATCCCTCTATCGCGCGATGCTCGGCGAGCATGACGCCGATGGGCCCGAAGTCGCGGCGAACGCCACCGTCGCGCTCGAGCGCGGGAAACAGAAGCTCCTCCTCGACGCGGATGTGGTGTCGCAGGCCCCTGTCAAACTCCGCGAACAGCCTGGCCGCCTCGCCGCCCCCTCCCGTGCGAAGCGCGTCTTCGGCACGCTCGCGGAGATTTTCCAGCCGGCGATGGTCGGCGGCGAGAGCCTCAGTTATCGTACGGGGGTTTTCGGTTTCCATGTGCTTCGCTCCGGGAGACGGACTGCTTAACGTGCATCATAAATACATCTTAATCCGGGGTCAAATGCGCGGCCTTAGGCGCTCGACTGTAAATCCCGCCACGCGGTTTGCCGCGAAACCGCGCAACCGGGTAAAAACCCACAAGGCTGCCGTTTGACGGAGCCGCGCCTCCAATTCTGAAAAGGAACCAATCCGATGAGCGATCTGCTGTGCGAACGCAAGGACCATATCGCGGTACTGAGACTCAACCGCCCGGACCGAATGAATGCGATCAGCGTCGAGATGCTTGAAGCGCTCGGCGAGCGGCTCTCGGAACTCGACAGGGATCCAAAGGTCCGGGCTATCGTGCTCACCGGCGAGGGCCGCGGCTTCTGCAGCGGACTCGACCTGAAGGACACCGCCGCTGGACGCGGAATCGGCGCCGGACTGTCGGGCGGAACTTCCCATCTGAGCACCCGCGAACTGCCGACTGTCACGCTGCATCGGATCGACGTTCCGGTCATCTGCGCGCTCAACGGGCCGGCGGCGGGCTACGGCTTTGACCTCGCGCTCGGATGCGACATCCGCCTGATGAGCGAGCGGGCCAAGCTGGTTCCCGCCTTCGCCAGGCGCGGAATCGTTCCGGAAAGCGGCGGCACGTGGTTTCTGCCAAGACTGGTAGGATGGGCGCGTGCGTGCGAGATAGGCTTCCTTTCCGAGGACATCGGGCCCGCGCGCGCGCTCGAACTCGGGCTGGTCAACAAGGTCGTCGCGCACGAGGATCTGATGGCCGAGGCGGAGCAGTGGGCGGCGAAGATCGCCGAGAACGCGCCGCTCGCGGTCCGCGCGATAAAGCGCCTGTATCGCCACGCCCTAAGCGAGGACTTCGAGTCGCATAGCCATCACGTGCTGATGCAGCTCCTGGTGCTTTTCAGGTCGGATGACTTCCAGGAAGGGTTGCGGGCGTTCCTCGAGAAACGCGCGCCCAGGTTCGAGGGCCGATGAAGAGCGTATCATCGGAGAGCTTCCCCGTGGTGGCGCTCGGCATGCTTGCTACCGCGGCGCGGCGCGTGTTGTAATCGCCTCGATGGGACGGCAGAGGAAAGGACACCTGACCGGGACCGCCGGGCTCGTGGTTGTCGCAATGGCGGTTGGCGCGTTTCTGCTGGCGACCCGTTCTGCCGGTCCCGCATGCACCGCGGTGCGCGGCTCCGGCACCCTTGAGATCAACGTCCGGAACCTCGCGCCCGGCAGCGCAAAAGTATTCTGCTACCGAGACAGCGCCGGCAAACGGCTGCGCTTCGTACTGGCCCGCAGCACGAAGGGCAAGGTTTACGCCGCATTCGACGCGTGCCGCGAATGCTACATGCATCGCGCCGGCTACTCGGCACATAACGGATACCTGATGTGCCGGACGTGCGGCACCCGCTACCGGATCGATCACATGCGCACGGGCAAGGCCTCCTGCGTGCCAGTTGCGCTTCCCGTCGCCGAACACGGCAACAAGGTGGACGTGAGCGTGAAGGCGCTCGAAAAAGGGCGATGGTTGTTCTGAAGAAAGTCCGCGCCCTGTCGCTCGTCGCCGGGGCGCTCTGCCTTGTCGTCCTGCTTGGAAGCCTTCCGCTCGGTTGCGGGGTGATCGTGGAACCCGGCGCTCATCCCGTGATAACTATCAACGTCTGCCATCCGCTGACTTCAGCCGATCGTTTTCTGAGTGTTTCGTACGTTCCGCTGCCCTCGGCGCGGGCCGCCGTCGATACGCCGCGCTGTGCGTTCGAGGCGGTTCGTGGCATGTCGCTGACGCTCAGTTCGCGAATCCCTGAAGCGCCGGACCCTCCCCCGCCGCAAACGTTCGCCTGCTGACCGCATATTTTCTCCTTTCGAGTCAGGCGACCGCCGGGAGCGCATGCTCTTGACGGGTGGATTAAAGGTGTCCCTGAAGCGGGCCCCGGCACGGGTCTGGTGATGCGAAATTGCCGCATAACGTTGCTAGCGATCGGGGCTTTGGCGCTCGCGATGACGAGAACCCAGGCATGGGCGCACGGCATAGTTGGCGACTATGAGTTCATCGAGCCGATGATCACCGAGGATGCAAACCCCAAAAACGAATTCGATATCCTGCAGCCGTCCTGGTATCGAACCGCCGACGGCAGGGAGTTTTCAATCGGTTCGTCGATTGAAAAGAAGCTCGCCAAAACCATAAGTCTCACGCTTGGGACCGAGTGGATAAGCCTTTCGCCGAAGCAGGGCTCCTACGAAAGTGGTTTCGGCAATCTCGAAGTGCTTCCGAAGTGGGCGTTTCTGACCATCCCGGAGCATGAGTTGAGATTGTCGATCGCTGCCGAACTGGATCTGCCGACCGGGAATCCATCCGTGCAAGATGAGCAGCACACGAGGCTTGGTCCGGTGATGCTGTGGGCCAAGGGAATGGGAGACCTGCCCAACTGGAGCGTGCTCAAGTACCTGCGCCCGTTTGGTTTCCAGGGCGATTTCGGCTACGTTCCGGCGCTCGGCGGCCATACCAGCCACGAGATGTTCGCCGACGAGGTGATCGAATATTCGCTTCCTTACCTGAGCAATAACGTGAGAGATATCGGCCTTCGATGGCCGCTGCGCGAGCTGTTCCCATATGTCGAGTTCAACTACGACCAGCTCATTGCCGGTCCTGCCGGCGAGACCTTTCCCGACATCCGCATCACCCCCGGAGTCGCGTACGTCGGCGGTTATATCGAGCTTAGCGTCGCAACGCAGCTCCCGCTGAACAATGCGACCGTTCCAGCGGCCCATGCCGCGATCCTCGGCCTGCTCGACATCTTTCTGGACGATGTAGTTCCCGCAACAAACTGGACTCCGCTATGAAAACGCCCACTCTTCGCTTCACGATCGTAATCCAGGCCGCGATGGTGACACTGCTCCTCGGCGCGCCACGGGCCGCGATGGCGCATGCGTATCCGGCGATGGAGAGCCCGTGCGCAGGCTCAACCATCAAGTCGTCGCCCGACGAGGTGACTATCCTCTATAACGCGCCGATCGAGCGCACGTTTGCGAAACTGCGGGTGCTCGACGCGCGCGGCCAAAGCCACAACAGCGGCGCTCCGAGCCTCGGCGCCGACCATCGCACGCTCAGCGTCAAGGTCGGTCATCTCGCACCCGGGCAATACAAGGTCGAATGGCAGGTCGTCGCCGACGATGGCCATCGCACCAGCGGTTCGTACACGTTCACGGTCGCGCCCGATTCGCGATGAACCCGCTTAGCCGGCTAGCCGCAATCGAATGGCCACTGGTGGTGTGCGAGGAATTGATGCTCGGCACTGCGGCCTTCGTGCTGGCGGTCGTGCCGCGCGCTCAGGACATCGGCGGGCGGGCGCTACGCGCGTTTCGTCCGCTATGGTTCGCGCTCGCGGCGGGCGTGCTCGTGGCAACGCCGCTTGCGATGCTCGCGCAGGTGGCGCAGATGGCGGGCGTCTCGCTCAGCCAGGCGCTGGGCTTCGTGCCGGAGGCGGTCGCGTCCACCAATGCGGGATTCCTGTGGGCGTGCAGGATTGCGGTGGCAATCGTGGTCGGCGTTGTTGCCATCGTGCGCTCGCCGGCCGCCCGCACCGCCTCGCGGCTCGTGGTATTGCTCATCGCGCTGCTCGGCCTCCAGGCGCTTTCAAGCCACGCGGTCGATTACAGCTACGTCAGCGTCGCGCTCTATCTGGTTCACGAGGCCGCGGCGGGACTGTGGTTCGGTGGGCTCGCCGGGCTTGTGATGGCGCTCAACACGGAACCCGACGCACCCTGGCTTGGCGCGGCGGCGCGCCGGGTCTCGGCGATAGCCGCGTGGATGGTGCTCGCGCTCGCCTTGTCGGGCGTCGCCCTTGCTTATCAGACTCTCGGGGTGAACCTGGCGCGGCTTGTCGATACGCCTTATGGCCGGACGTTGCTCGCGAAGAGCGCGCTGTTCGCGGCGGTCCTCGCGCTCGGCGGCTACAATCGTTACCGGTTCGTTCCGGCCAGCGAGGAGCCCGCCGTGCGCAAGTCGCTCGCGCGCACGGTTGCGGCCGAATGTGTCCTGCTTGTCGCCGCGCTGGCCGCGGCTTCAATACTTGCGAACACGGCGCCGCCGCATTGAGCCTGCGATGAAACCGTTTTTCATCCGCGCCCACTGGAATTGCGAGGCCAATGATGCGCATAACATTTGAGATGTATTTGCATGCGACGAGCCGGTTGCGCCTGTCGTCGATACTCTTCTTTCACCGCCGCAAAGACGCCCCTGTCGCGCAAGCACCGGAGGCGGATTGACCATGCGGAGGTTGCCAGGAACATGAGAGCTGAGATGAAGGCCGCGATGGCGGCGGCGGTCAGTGCCGCAGGCGCGTTTGCCGTCGAGGGGGTCGCGGCTGCGGCCAAAAGCCCCGCGATTCAATCGCTTGTCGGCACCCCGATGAAGGGCATGGCAATGCCGCGTCCATCGCATGCGTGGGTTTACGTATTCGTGGTCGTGATGGCGGCGGGATACCTCGCCGCTATCTTCAAGACCAGGCGACGCCCCGAATGGTGGCAGGCGCTCTGTTTCTTCGCCTCGCTGACGGTAACGGCCGCGGCGGTCGCCGGTCCGCTGGACCGGCTTGCGTGGGAGCGTGTTTTCGTCGCCTACATCGCGGAGCAGATACTGTTGGTGATGGTGGCCGCGCCGCTGCTTCTGTTCGGGCTTCCGGACTGGATGCTGCGCCCGGTGCTGACGCGGCGCGGGATACGGCCTATCGTGGGATTCCTCACCCGCGCACCGGTCGCCTTTGGCGCTTTCACGGTAGTGTTCGCAACGATTCACTATCCGCTGGTGTGCAATCAGATTTGCCACGCGCGGCCATTTTATGGCGGAATCCGTGCGGCGCTGCTGGCCGCGGGGGTTCTTCTATGGTGGCCCATCCTGAGCCCGATACCCGAATTCCCGAGCCTCCCGCGCCCGCTCCAGCTCCTGTACCTGTTCCTGCTCATCATCCCGATGACCGCCGTGGCAGCGCCGATAACCCTCGCCCAATCGGTTATCTACACCTGGCTCGAGGCTCCGCAGCCGTGGGGGATGACGGCGCTCTCCGATCAGAGGATCGGCGGGATCCTGATGTGGGTCGGGCAGGCGTTGATTCTCATGATCGCGGCGAGCGCGGTTTTCATGCGATGGTCGCAACAGGAAGGCGAATAACCCGCCGTCACGGATCGCACTAATAAAAAAATGGGGCGGACCTCGCAGCCCGCCCCAATCCGAAACGATTCGCGCCGCAAACCGCTACTTGGCTGTGCGATCTGCAACCGCGCTAAAAACGCCATCTGTCACAGAGCAAAAAGTGGGGACGGGGGTGTTTGAACACGTGTCCATCTCCGCCATGTTGATCAGGGTTACGACACCGTTGCCATTGCGAACCAACGATAGAGAAAGCGGAAGACTTACTACGCCGGTGCCGGTCGACGGGAACACCAGAGTGCTGTTGTAGCTGTACTTGCAACTCGCGCTGGTGTTCTTAGGGGTCAGAGTCGCCGTGCCCGTCAGTTTATCCGAATTCACCGTGTAGGTGCCGCTTAAAGTGGTCCCCGTGCAGACGGTGCCATCAACGTTGATGTCCATCGTTCCGCTGACGTTGCCCTCACCGTCGAAAGTTAAAGTGCCAACGGCGGGCTCAAAGCCGTAGTAGCCGTTAAAAGACCGAAAGGAAAAAGTTCCTTTCAAGCTGTGGTTGAAGTTCGCGCCGGAACCCGTCATAACGCTGCCTGACGACTGAGCACGCGCCAGACCCCCGGTCACAACTGACAAAACCAAGGCTCCAATTGACGCCACTGCCAATCTCAATCCCCTTCGCATAACCGACCTCCTCTCTAGAGAAAGGGTTCAAGATTATGCAGCCGAAGATAGTGTTGGCAAAATAACATTGCAAGAGTCTAAGATTGATTCTTCTGGCAACTGATGGCTGCCAAAACGCAGCCCGAGACGAGCCGAGCGCCAGAGACCCCCCCAAGTTTACAAAACCTTCGAGGCGTGCCCTGCTCAAGCTTCGCGAAGCGGCCTTCTCCCGGATCCTAAGCGCCGCGTTTTCGCGCCGCATCGGCCATCGCCAGCACCCGTCTGGCCTGCTTCAGATGCGGCATGTCGAGCATCTTGCCGTCGAGCGCGATGGTGCCAGCGCCCGCCGCGAAGGCCTCGACCACGCGCGTCGCGTAGGTGATTTCCTCGGCCGACGGTGTGAACGCTTCGTTGATGACAGGAACCTGGTCCGGGTGGATCGCGATTTTGCCGGTGAAACCCGCGCGCCGCGCCGCCTCGGACTCGCGACGAACCGAATCCATGTTGCGGATATCGGTGCTGGTCGTGTCTATCGGTTCGACCCCAGCCGCAACCGCGCCGAGCAGGCACAGCGAACGCGCCATCCGGTAGGTAAACTCAAGTTCGCCCGACTCATCCCGGTTCGTGCTCGCGCCGAGCGCCGCCGACAGATCCTCCGCACCCCAGGTAAGGCCGAACAGGCGCGGACTGCATCCCGCATAGCCGCCGGTCGTGAACATCCCGGCCGCCGTTTCAGTTATCACCGGCAGAATCCGGATCGAGCCGCGCGCAATTCCCTCACGCGTCTCCAGCGCATCGAGATAATGGTCGAGCAGCACGACGTCGGCCGAAGAGGCAACCTTGGGCAGGAGGATTCCGTCCGGAGCTCCGGCAACGATTGCGGCAAGATCGGGCAGCGCCCTGGGCGTTGCAAGCGGGTTGATCCGCACCCAGAGCTGCGGTGCCCGCTCGCGCGCGCGATGGCTCGCCAGGTAGTCGAGCACCATCGAGCGCGCAATCTCCAGGCGGCTCGCCGGAACCGAGTCTTCCAAATCGAGTATCAGCGCGTCGGCGCCAACCGATTCGCCCTTGGCAAGCTTTCGCTCGCTGTCCCCCGGAACAAACAGAAAAGAACGCTGGATAATCATGCGGGTCTCTTGCGCATCAGGGCGGAGCGACGGCAAAACGCAACCTCCTCGCCGCGCTGATTGAAGCATCGATGCTCGAACACGACGATTCCGGCGTCGGCCCGCGAGCGGCTTTCGCGCTTTTCCGCCACCGAGGTCTCGGAGCGCAGCGTGTCACCATGAAACACCGGCTTCGGAAATCGCACGTCGGACATCCCGAGATTGGCAATCGTCGTGCCGAGTGTCGTGTCGGAAACCGAAACTCCGATCATCAACCCGAGCGTGAAGATGCTGTTGACCAGGCGCTTGCCGAACTCGGTTTTCGAGGCAAACTCCTCGTCGAGATGAAGCGGCTGCGGATTATGCGTTAGCGCGCTGAACAGCACGTTGTCCATCTCGCTCACCGTGCGCGTCGTGGCATGCTTGAACACCTGCCCGACGCTAAACTCTTCAAAATACAGGCCTGCCATCACTAACTCCCTTGCGCCGGAATCAATAAGACCGGCTCGCGGCCGGCCGCCGGCGTTTGTGAATTACCACGAGGCGCTATCGAACGACCACCGTCTCGATCATCGCGTTGCGACTCTCGCGCGCGCGCAGCATTTGCGACAAACTTCCCAGGCGATGGCACTTCTCGATTCCGAACTTGGGGACGCGCTTGATGACCTCGAGCGTCGATCGCTCAGACGCACGCTGCGCGTTGTGCACAGCGCGCAGGATGCGACGGTCGCGCTCGACGGGCGGCGTTTCCTGATGCTTTCGTCGAACAACTATCTCGGGCTCGCATCCCATCCCGCGGTCACGGAGGCCGCCTGCCGCGCGCTTGCCGAATACGGCAGCGGCGCTGGAGCGTCGCGCCTTATCGCGGGAAATCTTGCGCCGCTTGTACGGCTCGAAAAGCACATAGCCAACTTCAAGGGCGTCCAATCAGCTCTTGTGTTTGGTTCCGGGTACCTGGCCAATATCGGCGTCCTTGGCGCGCTCGCCGGTCCAGGCGACGTGCTCCTGAGCGACGAACTCAACCACGCGAGCCTTATCGACGGATGTCGCCTGAGCCGCGCGCGCGTCGCCGTTTACCGGCATCGGGACACCGGCCATCTGCGGACGTTGCTTCGGGAATCGGGCGAGGCGCGCCGGCGGCTGATCGTCACCGATTCCGTGTTCAGCATGGACGGCGACCTCGCACCGCTTGCGGAAATTGTCGAACTCGCACGCGAGTATCGCGCCGCGATCGTCCTTGACGAGGCGCACGGCGTCGGGGTTATCGGCCCGGGTGGAGGCGGGCTTGCCGCCTCGCTCGGCCTTACGCGGGAAATCGACGTGCACATCGGCACGCTCAGCAAGGCGCTCGGCGCCTACGGCGCCTATGTCGCGGGTTCCGCGATTCTCACTGATTACCTGGTGAACCGCGCGCGCAGCTTCATTTATTCAACCGGCCTGCCGCCGGCGGTCGCCGCGGCCGCCGACGCCGCCCTCGGCGTACTCGAGTCGCAGCCGTGGCTGGTCGAGCGCCTTCACGACAATGCGCGCTACATGCGCGACGGGCTTGAGCGGCTGGGTTTTCGGATCGGGCCGACTGAATCCCCGATATTGCCGGTAATCGTGGGCGAGGCCGAACCGGCGCTGCGCCTGTCGCGCGCGCTGTTCTCACGCGGCGTGTACGTGATCGCGATTCGCCCGCCCACGGTGCCCGCGGGCACCGCGCGGCTTCGCGTAACCCCAACCGCCGCACATTCGCGCCGCGAACTCGACGAGGCGCTCGCGGCGTTCGCTGACGCGGCGCGCGAATCCCGATGCATCTGAGTCAGCGTCCATTGAAGCAGCAGCAATGACCCATCACGAACGTTACGCAAGACTTGTCGAAATCGATCGCCGCCACGTGTGGCATCCGTTCACCCAGATGAGAACCTGGATGAACGAGGAACCGCTGATAATCGAGCGTGGCGAAGGAAATTACCTCATCGACGTGAACGGCAGACGCTACCTCGACGGCGTTTCCTCGCTGTGGTGCAACGTCCACGGCCATCGCAGGCGTGAACTCGACCAGGCGCTTGCCGCGCAGGCTGCCCGTATCGCTCACTCGACCATGCTCGGGCTGGCAAACGTCCCTGCCACCGAACTTGCCGAGGCGCTGCTCGCCGTCGCGCCGAGCGGCCTTGCGCGGGTCTTTTACTCCGACTCGGGCGCCGAGGCGGTCGAAGTCGCGCTCAGGATTGCAGCGCAGTACTGGCAGCTTAAGGGCGAGACGCGAAGGACGCGCTTCCTCACGCTCAGCGGCTCCTATCATGGCGACACGCTCGGCTCGGTAAGTCTTGGGTACAGCGAGCAGTTCCATCGCCATCTGCGCCCCCTGCTCTTCAGCGCGATAAAAGCCGACCCGCCGCACGTGTTCCGCTTTTATCGCGGGATGCCGCCTGAGCTGGCACTCGAACGCTCGCTCGACGAGGCGCGAAGGCTCATCCGCGAGGCGCGGGGCGAATTGGCCGCGCTGGTTATCGAGCCGATCATGCAGGGCGCCGCCGGGATGTGGCACCATCCGCCCGAGTACCTGCGCGAAATTGCGCGTCTTGCCCGCGACGCCGGCGCGCTGGTGATTGCCGACGAGGTCGCAACCGGATTCGGCCGCACGGGCAGGATGTTCGCGTCGGAGCACGCCGGACTCAGCCCCGACCTGATGTGTCTCGGCAAGGGAATCACCGGCGGATATCTGCCGCTGGCCGCGACCCTTGCGACCGAGGAAGTCTTCGGGGCGTTTCTCGGCGAACCCGAAGAGTATCGCGCCTTCTACTACGGCCACACTTACACCGGAAACCCGCTCGCCGCGGCGGTCGCGTGCGCCAACCTGGAGATTTTCAGGAACGAAGCGGTGCTCGAGCGGCTCGCCCCGCGAATCGAGCAGATGAGACATGCGCTGTCCGAGCGTTTCGCGTCGCTTGCACACGTCGCCGACGTCCGGCAGGCCGGGATGATGGTGGGAATCGAGCTGATGCGTGATCCGGCGCGCAGACAGCCCTACGAGGTCAACGAGCAGACGGGCGTCCGCGTGATCAAAGCCGCGCGCCGCCGCGGAGTCGTGATTCGGCCGCTCGGCGACGTTGTCGTGCTGATGCCGCCGCTTTCGATCGAGGAAGGCGAACTCGCAACACTGCTCGAAGTGACCAGGGAGTCGATACGCGAGGTTACCGAAGCATGAGAGCATCGGTTTTGAACGCGCGCGCGTTGAATCGGAAAGGATGTTCGCGATGACCCGAGCCGTCCTGATCACTGGAACTGATACTGGTGTTGGAAAGACGCTGGTTGGTTGCGCGCTCGCCTTCGCGGCAAAAGCGCGGGGGATGCGCGTGGGGGTGATGAAACCGGCGGAGACCGGATGCGCCGCCGTCGACGGCGCACTTGTACCCGCCGACGCAAAGGCGCTCCTGTGCGCATCGTCCGCGCAATTTCCGCTCGAGCTGGTGTGCCCGTATCGCTACCCTTCCCCGCTTGCGCCGGCGCGCGCCGCCGAAGCGGATCGCCTCGCGCCGCCCGATCCGCAGCAAATCGAGCGATGCTTTCGTGAAATCTCGGCCCAGAGCGATTTCGTGATCGTGGAAGGCGCGGGCGGAATTACCGTGCCGCTTGACTGGAACTTCAATTACGCTGACCTTGCGCGTGGACTTGGACTTGAGGTCGTGCTGGTCGTCGGAAACCGCCTCGGATGCCTGAATGCAACCGTCCTCACCGTCCATTACGCAAAAGCCAGAGGCCTGGACCTGCGCGGTGTGGTGCTGAGCGATGTCGAGCCCGAAGCCACTCCCGCAACCGAAACCAACACCGACTCGCTCAAGCGGCTGCTTGACGTACCGTACCTTGGGCGAATTCGCCACAAGGAACCGGTCAGCCTCGCGATAATCGAATCGATCCTGGAACCGGGCCGGGGCTCGCGATGACAGCGCGCGGACCGCGCGGCACCTCCCGCGAGCCGTTGCGCACGAACCGCCGGGATGGAATTCTGTCGCCTGTGATGAGTACCAAATCCCCAGCTATCGACCTTGACCAGGTGGTCGCGGATGTACTGTCGGGCGCGGAAATCGAGCGCCCGGTCGCGCAGGCGATTCTCGACTGGCCCGACCAACGGCTCGGCGAGTTGCTTGCGGCAACGCGCCGGGTGCGTGAAGCCACTTTCGGACGCCGCGTGAAGATCTGCATCCTGCGCAACGCGCAGAGCGGGATCTGCCCGGAGGACTGCCATTACTGCTCGCAGTCGCGCATCTCGAAGGCCGATATCAAGGTGTACAAGATGCAGACCGTCGAGCAGCTCGTCGAAGGCGCCCGGCTCGCCGCCAAAAGCGGAGCCCGCCGCTACTGCATGGTGTGCAGCATGCGCGGGCCGTCGCAACGCGACATCGAGCACCTGGCCGAGGCCTGCGAACGGATCCGCACCGAGATGCCCGAGCTCGAGCTATGCCTTTCGATCGGCCTTCTCGAACGTGATCAGGCCGAGAGGCTTAAGGCCGCCGGCGCGGGATGGATAAACCACAACCTGAACACGAGCCGCCGCTTCTATCCGGAAATCTGCACCACCCATACCTGGGAAGATCGCGTGCGCACGATCGAAAACGTGCGCGCGGCCGGACTCTCGACCTGCTCGGGCGGAATAATCGGCATGGGCGAGACCGACGACGATATCCTCGACCTTGCCTACGCGACGCGCCGCCTGCGGATCGATTCGGTGCCGGTCAATTTCCTTCATCCCGTGGCTGGAACGCCGCTCGAAACGACCCGCCAGCTTACGCCCGAGCGATGCCTCAAGGTCGCCTGCCTGTTCAGGATGCTGAATCCGAAGAGCGAGGTCCGCGCGGCCGGGGGACGCGAGCTTAACCTCGGCGAGCGTCAGGGCGACCTGTTCAACGCGGTCAACTCGATCTTCGTCAACGGCTACCTGACGACCCCGGGATGGGATTACGAGCGGACTCGCGCGCTGATCGAGCGCAGTGGCTTCGAAGTCGAAGCGTAAGCCCGTCGCGACACCCACGGGGCGAAGCGACGCTTCAAACGCAGGCACGGAGCGATCGCACTTGGAACTGTTTTGCCGCGCGCGCCGCCACGAGCGGCCATCTGGAGGCCCTGGCGTTCACCTCGCGCAGGTCCGCAAGCCCGCGATCCCTGCTCCAGCTTCAGATTCTCGTCTGCGGTGCCTTGCCCTCGGGCCAGCCCGGCACTCCACTGTCGAGCGGGACCTGTGCGGCCTTGAGAAAGACCGCGAAGAACCGCCAGTTCGCCGCTACCGCCAGCAACTCGATAAGGTGCCTTGTCTCAAATGCGCTCGCGAGCGTGTTCCAAGTCGCGGGCGAGATCTCGGTTCCTTCGAGCAGTTCGTCAGTGAGCCTGAGCACCGCACGATCGACGTCATTGTAAGAGCTGCACGATTCAGGATCGCGCACGCCCAGGATGTCCTCGTCGGGTATCCTGAGCCGCCTGGCGATCGCGACGTGCTGGCAGAACTCGTACTCCGAGCCGGTGCGCCATCCGGTGCGCAGGATCACCAGCTCGCGCACCCGCGGGTCGAGCGAGCCTTCGAAAAGCAGCGTCGTCAGAAGGTTTCCGACCGCGCCGGCGACCCTCGGATTGTTGAGCATCGCTCGAAAGGCGTTGACACCGGCGAGCTCCGGCCGCACCCCGGCCTCGGCGCCGCGCCGCTTGGCCTCTTCAACCGCGAGCAATGGAATCATCTCTCCCCATCCTTTGAGCCACTGACGCGCGGCGTTTCCGCAAACCGCCGCGCCTCACGAGTTCACAATCAGGTTTTCATCCGGGCTCGCTGATGAAATATCACTGGGGTTCGCAGGATCAAGCGTAAGGCAAGCTCAGGCCGCCGGAGCAGGAGTTGTCGATGCGGGCAACTCGCGCACCTAACGAACAGGAGACTTTCTATGGAATTTACTCGCGTAAAACTCGATATCCAGGACCAGGTCGCCATCCTGACGCTCAACCATCCCGAGGTAATGAACGCGGTTTCTTCGGAGATGCTCAGCGGTCTTATGAGCGCCATCGATGAGATTGAGGCTCCGGCCAACGGTGTGCGATGCGTCGTGATGACCGGCGCGGGGCGCGGCTTCTGCGCTGGCGCCAATCTGCAGTCAGGTCCGGCGGGTTCGCGCGACGCGGGCCAGGCGCTGGAGACTCAGTACCATCCGTTCCTGCGCCGCCTGCGCGAGCTTCCGATGCCCTTCCTGACGGCGGTAAACGGAGCCGCGGCTGGCGTCGGGATGAGCTTCGCCCTGATGGGCGATCTGGTCCTGTGCGCGCGCTCCGCTTACTTCCTGCAGGCGTTCCGGCGAATCGGGCTGGTCCCCGACGGTGGCTCGACGTGGCTTCTGCCGCGGCTCGTCGGGCGGGCGCGGGCGATGGAGCTTTCGCTCCTGGGCGGGAAATTACCCGCGGAGCAGGCGCTCGAATGGGGCATCGTCAACCGCGTGTTTGAAGACGGGGAACTGATGGAACGGACCCTTGAGCTCGCCCGCGATCTCGCCAGCGGGCCGACCGTCGCGCTCGGATTGACTCGCCGCCTTTACTGGGAAAGCGCCGATAACAGTTACGAGCAACAACTGAACCTTGAGCGCCAGGCGCAGCGGCGGGCGGGCAATTCAAACGATTTCGCCGAAGGCGTGCGCGCATTCCTGGAGAAGCGCCCGGCAAAATTCACCGGCCGGTGATCGACGACCGGAACCTGGCGCCCTGCCGCGCACAGGAAAAAAACGGTCGCGCGGGTTTCCCGCGCGACCGTTCCTGGCGCTTTTGAGCAGCCTCTTCAGGGCGCACGTCCACTGAGGGGATAGAACACCACCGCATTTCCGCTGTTGCTGCATCCGGCCGTCGTTCCTGTCACTCCGTATGAAGATCCACACTTTGAGGTCGTGGGCAGGGGGTTGCTGATAGCGCTGGGATGCTTCGCGAGCGTGGCGAGATCGATCCTTACCAGGAACCCGTCTTCCAACCCCACGTAAGCCTTGTTGTCCGACGGGTCGATCGTTTGCCAGTACGGAGCAGCTTGCGGACTGGAAACCGTTCCTGTAGGGTCGTTGGGCATCGTCGCCTTAACCGCCGACACCATCGAAGCGGTCAACTGCGCGACCGGCTTCTTCGGCAGGGAAATCAGGGCAAGCCCCGGCTTACTGTCGCCAACCAGGAACGCCTGATGGGTCCTGGGATTAACCACGCCGCCCTCCAAGACGGTGGTACCAACCGCGGAAAGCCGAACCGAATTCGGCGTGGTGCCGGATTCGGTGAAAGTACACGGCGCGGTGTTTCCGGAGAACCTTCCGCCGTTAAGGTTCAGGATTGTCACGTCCGACGTCGTAGAACTGTTGTTACTCTCGCCGTCCGAGACCACCGCTATGTCGGTGGCTGGGTCGAGCGCCGCACTGTCGTTGTCGCTTTCGAGATTGGAATCGCTAAGCACGCAAGCCGCGCCGGTAACGCTGTTGAAAACTCCAATCTGTCCAGGTGAGTCGTCGTCGCTTGCGTCGACCACGAGGCCGGTCTGGTAATTCGCTGCCATGAATTCCGGATAATTGGCCTGGCTGGTCACGGAATGACCCGACAGATTATTGAGGTCAAACGCCTCGAATCCGGTTCCGACGTTCCCCGATGAACAGGTTGCGTTGTCGCATTCGTTCACTATCGCGAAATCATCCTTGGGATCATTGAATAGCTTGCCCGAGACCAGCCCAATCTGACCGTCGTTGCCAGCCTGCGACCCCGAGGCGTAGCTGAACGGTGAGCCGGCAACGGGCTGCAGGGTTTTGGCATTGAAAACATCCAGATATCCGCCAGCGCCACTCTGTCCGCTCACGATTAGAACCAGGTCCTTTTTCGCATAGTAGAGCGTCGCCAGCGGAAAATCCTTATGCGAAAGCGTGATTATAGCCTTCACCGGATTGATCTTGTTGGGGTCCGCGGCGAGGTTCACGACATCGACGATCCCGTACCCGCTGCTGTTAAATCCGTTCGGCACGTAGGCAAAATCACGCGCCGAATCAATTGCGATAGACGATCCAGGCACGATCGTGCCTCCGAGCGCCGCCGAGCTGTTGTTGCCGTTCCCGCAGCCGATGGCTGAAAGTGTCAGCAGCGCCGCCACGCTCGCCACCATCAGCGTTGCTAACCTCGGCCGTAAGCTTAAGCGCAGGCCTGTATAAGTACTGGACACTCGTTTGCCCTCCTCACCTCAATGTTCCCGAAAAAATGGTTAAACCTGCTGTCTCCAAACGGCTCAAAAGTTAAAAGCACGAAGCCAGCTTTCTAACAGCAAACAAGAACTATTTACAACTGCTGCTTGATTTGCATGACTGGCGATGACCATGTTAGGCAGAACCGAGCGCGGTTTGCCGGGACGGCCCGTCCCGGGGTTTATAAGGGGGAGCGCGGCTTGTGACGCGCTATTTCCGAAGCGTCAAGAGAGTTCAGGCAGCGAGCGATGGCGACCAGGGAAAATCGACGCACGGCCGGCGCAAGCGAGGAATGGCTGGCCCAGGTCCCCGAGCGTCCGCTCGAGCCGGAACTGCCGATTATCGACCCGCACCATCATCTTTGGGATCATCCCGGCAGCCGCTACCTGCTCGATGAAATCCTGCACGACCTCGGCTCGGGCCATCGCGTGCTCGCCACGGTGTTCGTCGAATGTCTCTCGATGTATCGCGCGGACGGGGAAGAATCGATGCGTCCAGTGGGCGAGACCGAGTTCGTCAACGGAATCGCGGCGCAAAGCGCGAGCGGGCAGTACGGTGAAACACGAGTCGCCGCGGGCATCGTCGGGTTCGCGGATTTGACCCTGGGCGCCGCCGTCGAATCCGTATTACAGGCGCATATCGCAGCGGCGCCGGCACGTTTTCGCGGCATCCGCCACGCTGCGGGCTTCGACCCGTCTCCCGAGGTCCGGAACTCGCATACCAACCCGCCGCCGGACCTGTACTATTCCGCGCGCTTTCGCGAGGGCTTTGCGAAGCTGCGTGCCGCCGGCCTCAGCTTCGACGCCTGGCAGTATCATCCGCAGATGCGCGCGCTCACCGATCTAGCCAGGGCGTTTCCTGACACGACGATCGTACTCGACCATTTCGGCGGACCGCTCGGCATCGGACCTTACGAAGGCCGGCGCGAGGAAATCTTCCGCCAGTGGAAGAACGACATCGCCGAGCTCGCGCGATGTCCGAACGTGTTTGCCAAGCTCGGCGGCATCAACATGGCGATAAACGGCTTCGGATGGCATCGCAGGCCCATGCCTCCGACTTCCGATGAACTGGTAGCGGCGACGCGCGATTACTACCTGCACGCGATCGATCGATTCGGGCCAAGCCGATGCATGTTCGAGAGCAATTTCCCGGTGGATCGCATCTCCTGCTCGTACGTCGTGCTATGGAACGCATTCAAGAAGATTGCCGCCGGCTTCACCGCCGATGAAAAGGCAAGCCTGTTCCATCGCAGCGCCGCGACGGCCTATCGGCTGTCGATCGCGCCTGGCGCGCTATCCCATTGATAATTTCACGCTGGACGCAGGCCGCGTCTCATCAATTCGTTTGCGCCAAACCCACATCGGCCGGAAGTTCGCGTCCCAGCCGCCTCGTGCAACAAACGAATCGCGTGTCCGAGGTTCGGCCACGACAATCCGCCTCGCGCGTCGACGCCGCCGGGCCGTCGAGGCGACGACGCATCGACGCGCGAGTTGAGGCGATTGGCCCCCTCCCTAACCTTCGGCCATCGCCTGCATGTCGGCGATCGCTTCGGCGAACTCCTCCATGAATTCCTTGACGACCGTGCGGCACGACTTGACGCTGTCGATCAGTCCGACGCCCTGGCCGACGAAGTATGTAACGAGTTCGCGCGCCTGAGGATTGCCCTTTTCGGCCGCGCGCTGAGCGGCTTCAAGCGCTGGTTCACTGATGAGGCTCTGGAACGGCATCGGCAGCGGTCCCGGGCTGTTGGGGCCTTCCCACGCGTCAGTCCATGCCGAGCGGAGCTGGCGCGAAGGCTTGCCGGTGCGGCATCGGGAACGCACGGTATCGCGCGAGCGCGCTGCGATCATCTTCTCGCGAAAGATTTCCGAGGTCTCCGATTCGTTGGTCGCGAGCCATACCGAACCGGTCCACACTCCCGCGGCGCCCATCGCCATGCACGCCGCCATCTGCCGGCCTGTCATGATTCCGCCCGCGGCGAGCACGGGGATATTGCGGATGGGCTTGATCGCGCGAAGCACCTGGGGGATCAGCACGATCGTCGACACCTCGCCGCAATGGCCTCCTGCCTCGCCGCCCTGCGCCACGATTATGTCAACGCCCGCCTGCGCCTGGCGGACCGCATGCTCGGGGGCTCCGACAAGAGCCGCGACCGGCACGCCGTGCTTGCGCCCCATGTCGAGCATCGACTGCGGCGGCACGCCGAGCGCGTTGGCAATCAACGCGATCTTGTGGTGGAACGAAACCTCGAGCAGCTTGAGCGCATTTTCCTGCTGAAGCGACGACGGCGCATCGGGAGCGCGCACCCGGCCGCCGCCCTCGAACGCCTTGGCCGGGTCGACCCCGTGACTGGCGAGAAGGTCGCGCACGAAATCGCGATGCTTCTGCGGGACGCGCTCGGCAAGCATCCGCGCCGTCACACCCTTCTCCTCCTTGATCGCCAGGTTTTCTGGAATGAGCACGTCGATGCCGTAAGGCTTGCCGTCGATATGTTCGTCTATCCAGCTCAATTCGAGATCGAGCTGTTCGGGCGTAAACGCCGTCGCTCCCAGGACGCCAAACCCGCCCGCCCGGCTCACCTGGGCAACCACGTCCCGGCAATGGCTGAACGCCACCAGCGGGAACTCGATGCCGAGCATTTCGCAGATCACATTCTTCATTTGTTCGTTCCTTCCTCGCGCTTCAGGCTTGCGGCGAAGACGCCCTGCGTCGTTTGAGCATACTGTTATTCAACATTTTACGCACTTTGAGTCCAACCCGGACAGTAAGCGCCGATCCGCCACTGGCTTCCTCAATCTCCCGCCTGCGCATCTCAAAGTTCCCCGATTAGCCTGGCGACCCGATCGCGAACGAACTCCCGCCATGCCGGGTCGCCCACCTGGCGCGGCAACAGGGTTTCCATGTGCGTAAGGCCCATTATGAAGACGCTGAATGCCCGCGCGACGAAGTCCGGCCTGAGTCTCGGATCGAGCCGGCCGGCCCGCTGCGCACGCGCAACGAGTTCGCCGATGCGGCGTATCGCAAGTTCGTCCGAACGCAGCAGCAACCGATTGACCTTGCCGTCGATGGTGGAAGCCAGATGCACTTCTATCGAGAGCTGGCGAAGCATCTTCAAATCCGGCCCGGTATAGGCTGCGGCAAGATGCGGCAGAGCGGTCGCGTCGGCGGGACCGTCGCCGCCCTGGGCAAACAGCGGAATCGCGCGCACTGCCCGCTTGACCACCTCGAACAGCAAATCCGCCTTGCTCTCGAAGTGCTTGTAAACCGCGCCCGCCGTGATGCCGCTCGCTTTCGCTATCATCCTGAGCGAAGCGCGCTCGAAGCCCTGCTCGGCGAGCAAGCGCCCCGCGCAGGCAAGGATTCGCTCGCGGGTCGATTGCGAAGCGTTCGCGCGCGCCCCGGCGGCGCGCTTCGGCCGCTCGACGCGCCCGCACGCACGCCGCCTGCGGCGCCGGCGCGTATCCGCCTCGGGCCCTCGAGAAATTGCACCGTCACGTCCCATCGCGCGGTTCAAGGTTTCGCATTTCAGGTTTGACAAGTAAACAGGCGCCTGATTACGCTTCCCGCGTTGGTAAACGATTGTTTACCAGGCGCGCCAGCGCCCGCAGCCTTCAATCGAGCGCGGACGCCGGGGATTCATCGGAATAGAAAGAATGGGCGCAAATGGGGCTGCCTTACGCCGTCGCGATAGGTGCGGGAATCGGTGGCATGTGCGCGGCGCGCATGCTATCCGAGCATTTCGAGCGAGTCCCTCTGGTGGAGCGCGACGAACTGTCCGGCACCCCGATGCATCGCAAGGGCGTGCCCCAGAGCCGCCATCCCCACGTCCTGCTCGATCGCAACGACCGCATAGACCGCCGGTTGACGACAAGGACCTTGCGCCTTATCCGCCGGCCGCAATTGTCAACTGAGGAGAATTGAATGAACACGCCGCTGGCCAAACGGATGCGCGCCGGGATTTTTCTCGCGCCGTTTCATCCAATCGACGAGGATCCCACACTCGCGCTCAGGCGCGACCTCGATCTAATCGAGCATCTCGACCGCCTCGGATTCGACGAGGCCTGGATCGGCGAGCATCACTCGGCCGGCTACGAAATCATCGCGTCGCCCGAGCTGATGATCGCCGCCGCCGCCGAGCGCACGACGCGGATTCGGCTCGGCACCGGCGTCATCTCGCTTCCGTACCATCACCCGCTGATGGTCGCCAACCGCATCGTTCAACTCGACCATATGACGCGCGGCCGCGCGATGTTCGGCGTCGGGCCCGGCCTGCTCCCGTCGGACGCCGAGATGCTTGGCGTGCCAGTGCCGAAGCAGCGTGACCGGATGGCCGAATCGCTCGACGTGATACTGAGGCTGCTCGCGGGCGAGGTCGTCAACGAGGAAACCGAGTGGTACGTGCTCAGACAGGCGCGATGCCAGCTTCTGCCGTACTCGCGCCCGCGCCCCGAATTCGCCGTCGCGAGCACGTTCACGCCGTCGGGCGGCAAGCTTGCCGGCCGCTACGGACTCGGGATGCTGTGCGTCGCGGCCTCGCAGCAGGCGGGGTACGACGTGCTCGGCACCAACTGGCAGGTCGCGTGCGAAGTCGCCCGGGAGAACGGGCGCGAGATGGATCGTTCGGTGCTGCGGCTGGTCGTCCCGATGCATCTTGCGGAGAGCCGCGAGCAGGCGATGCGCGACGTCGGGTTCGGACTCGCCCGGTGGGTGGACTATTTCCGGCGGATCAATCCCACCGCGAGCGGCGATGACCTGGGCGCGAGCGCGCCCGCCGAGGCGATGGTCGAATCGGGGCGCGCGGTTATCGGCACGCCCGACGACGCGGTCGCAATGATCGAAAGGCTGGAGAAACAGTCGGGCGGCTTCGGATGCATCCTGCTGCTCGCGCACAACTGGGCGAACTTCGATGCCACCAGGAAATCCTACGAGATGTTCGCCCGCTACGTGTTGCCGCGCTTCAACGGCTCGAACGCCGCCCGCGCCGCCTCGCTTCAGTGGTACACCGACCACAACCAGGAATTGATCGGCAAGGCGATCCAGGCCGCGACCGAAACCGTGCAGAAACACTTCGCCGAGCGGGCCGCCAGGCAGCGGCCCTGAGCGAATTCGAGGAGATTGTCCGATGTCAGCACCGAACTGGCCGAAAGGCCGCGCCGTCACGCTCGCCGCGCGCGCAAACCAGCCGCCCATCACCCTGGTCGTACACGAACTCGGCAAGGGACCGGCAGTGGTCTTCTGCCACGGCTTTCCCGAACTCGCCTACTCGTGGCGGCATCAGCTTCCCGCCGTCGCCGAAGCCGGATTCCGCGCAATCGCTCCGGATCAGCGCGGCTACGGAGAATCGAGCGCGCCCGAAGCCGTCACCGATTACGGCATCACCGAACTGACCGGCGACCTCGTCGGCCTGCTCGACGCGCTCGGGATTGAGCGCGCGGTCTTCGTCGGTCACGACTGGGGCGGATTCGTCGCGTGGGCGATGCCCGTGCTGCATCCCGAGCGCACCGCCGGCGTTATCGGCGTATGCACGCCGTACATGGCGATTCCGCCAACCTCGACGATGCGCGCGATGGTCGATGGAGAAGACGAACGCCACTATATCCTGTGGTTCCAGAAGCCCGGCGTCGCCGAGAGCATCATGGACTCCAGGGCGAGGCTGATTTTCGACCGCCTGATGCGGGCCCCGCTGGAACCTGCCGCGATGGCCAGGCGGTTGATGTCAGGCGGCAAGTTCGAGATGAACCCGTTCCGCCGAATCGAGGAGTTCCGCGGCGAAAGCCCGTCAATCCTAAGTCCCGAGGAACTCGATGTCTACGTGTCCGCCTACGAGAAGAGCGGTTTTCGCGGCGGTATCAATTGGTACCGCAACATCGATCGCAACATCCGCGAGCATCCCGAGATCGGCACAACACCGCTCTCCCTGCCCTGCCTGATGATCACCGCCGAATGGGACGTCGCGCTTCCACCCCGTCTGGCCGAAGGGATGAAGGAGCGATGCACCGACCTGGAGACGTGCAATATCGAGCGCGCGGGACATTGGGTGCAGCAGGAATTTCCCGAGCAGGTGAACAAGGCAATCGTCGGATGGCTCAGCCGCCGGTTCAAGAAGTGAATTCCTGCGGTCTTGCGCGACAGGCTCGCTCGACTGTGGCGAACCCGCGCTCGATTGGCAAGCTGCAACTGGGAGCCGCGCGCCGGCTCGTCGGAGATCGCAAGCCGCCTGGGCAGCGCGGGGTGAAGCCGATGATGGCCCGGATCGGGAAGCCGGGCCATCGTCATCCTGGACAATTCGCGGACCATGCCGGCGGGCTCATCGCCGATCGATCATCACACGCTCCTTGCCGATCCAGATCGCGGAGTTCGCGAAATCGATGAACCTGGATTCGTCCTCGACCGCAATTTCCATCGCGCGCCTTCCCTCGACCGTATTCCCGACCGTCATCAGGTCGGCGCGATCGAACCAGGCCTCGGCGTGCCCGGTGTAAGGCGCGGCCTTGGTGCCGCGGCTCGCGCGCAGCTGCTGCTCAAGAGGATCCTCGCAGCGATGCACCTGGAGATAGCGCCGCATACGCATCGCGCTTGCCACGTTCCGGATCGTCGGACCGTGATTGGTGCGCCAGTAGAGCTGCGCCTCGTCGAGGCTCATGTTGGCGGGATGCCTGAGCGGAAAATACAGCTTCACGAGCGGCGTATGCTCGCGCGCAACCATGTCCTCGCCCGGATTGACCTGCGGATATTCGTACGCGAACCAGAGCGGCGAGTTTGGCAGATCGATAAACTTCATTTCGTCTTCGAGCAGTTCGCGACCCGCGGCCTCGCCCGCCGCGCTGGCGAACGACGCGACTAGCGCGTCGCGCGTGGTCCACCATAGCTCGGCAACGCCGTCGTACGGCGGTTCCATCCTGCCGCGCGCGCCGGCCAGTTGTTCGTTGATCGGATCCTCCACGGTATGCACCTGGACGTAGCGCAGGATATTAAGGGTCGTCGCGTGCCTGGCGACGAGCGGACCGTGATGGTCGCGCCAGTACTGCTGGAATTCCGCGAGCGACAGATTGGGTTTGCGCCGAAGCAGAAAGGTCAGCCGAATCATGGGTCTTCTCCGTATCAGCCGCAGGGGGCTTTCTCGAATGCGTTATCGCGCTGGCCGAGCGCGGACCTTCAACTCCCCATTCGGTGCCACAGGTCAGCCGTACCATAATGCCGAATCGCCCGGGTTGGTAGTCTCGCTCGACGAATTCCCGTCGAGGACAGCCGCGGAATTTTCGCCATTGCTGAATTCCGATTCGTTTCGATGCGCGGCGCGCCAGGAACCGGCCGCCTCGCGGGTTCATCCCGACTACGCGACGGCCCTTGGCAGGGCGAGACCGGTTACCGCCTCGAGATCCGCAAGCGCCTGGGCCTCGCTGGTCACTTTTATTGCGACCATCCCGAGCTGCGCCGCCGCTTTGCAGTTGATTCCCAGGTCGTCGAGGTAAGCGCATGAGCGCGCCGCGACTCCCAGTTGCTCGCACGCCATCAGGTAGATTCTCGGATCGGGCTTTCGAATCCCGACCTTGGAGCTTTCGATGATTACGTCGAATAGTTGCATGATATCGGCGATGCGCGAGGCGGCATCCGACGTCGCAGCCATCGCGGAGCCCTGTCCGTGCGCCATGTTGTTGGTGATACATCCGACCTTGAGGCTTTGCTTGCAGACAACCAACGCCTCGACCATCCGTGGCCGCACCTCACCGGAAAGAAGCGGCAGAATCTCGGCGCCGCGCACCGGATGACCGAGCGCGGTCGATTCCTCGAGGAATTTGCGGTCGAAGCCGTGGACGTCGATCTCGGAACGCTCGAAAAGCGCCCATGCGTTGGAATCGGGATTTGTTGAATTGACGGTTCGGATGAAATCCTTCGGAAGTCCGCATGCAGCCTCGAAGCGATTGAAAGCCTCGAAGGGCGAGGTCGTAAAAACGCCGCCGAAATCCCAAATCACCGCCTCGATACTCACGAGTCGATCCTTTCTCCTTTCAAGTCCGCGCGATTGTGCACGCGCATCCGATATCAGAGGCCAAAGGGGAGCCGTCCTGTTCGTCATGTTCTGGCGGAGGGGGTGGGATTCGAACCCACGAGCGACTTGCGCCGCTGCCGGTTTTCAAGACCGGTGCCTTCAACCGCTCGGCCACCCCTCCGCGTGCGAACCTGCCAGCGACGTTTGAAGTTATATCAAAAGATGGGCAGGCGAGCGCGAGACCCAGCGCGGCGATTGGACGATTTTGCGAGGAGGTACGCGGCGCGCCACATGCCTACTGGACAGCCGGCTGCGAAAGCGGGTCGATTCGCTCCTGCGCGCTGTCTGCACGTCCGTGATGCGGGCCAAGACTCTGCGTGAGCGCGGCGGCCGGCCCCCCGGCGCGACACGGGTAGCGGGCGGGCGCTCGAACGGGCGAATCGCGAAGCCGTCATACCCTTGCCCGGCGAGGGTCGGGAAGAGCATGCGGCGACGGAGCGCGGCGCGCGATACGCCGCGCGTCGTCGGGCGTGCCGTCAGTCCTGCTCCTTGATTCAGCAGCGTGCGATCGGCCAGGTGCGTCGCGTCCCGGTTAACTCAAGGTCGAGATCGTCGAGATCGATCCGGTCTTCCCGCCCGAGCAGGACCGCGCTTTCGATCGTGTTGGCCAGTTCGCGCACGTTGCCAGGCCATTCATAGGCGTGCATCGCGTCTATCGCGCGCTCCGAGAGCAGGCGGACGGAGCGCCCGTAACGCAGACCGAATTGCAAGACGAAGTGCGCGGCAAGCGGGGCGATATCTTCGCGCCGGGCGCTTAACGGCGCCAGTACGATTTCGCTGCGGGAGAAAATCGCGTACAGCTCCGGAATGAGCCGCCCGCGGCCCATCGGCGCGCCCGGCTCGCGATTGCTGACCGCGATTACGCGGGGCACCGCGCCGGTTCCCCGAGCCTCAAGGCGCAAGAGCAGCCGGGCGAGCCGATCCTGCATCCCGACGGGCAGTTCGGCGATATGATCGAGCACCAGCGAGCCCCCCGCCGCCATCGCGAAACAAGCGCCAATAGCGTCTTTTCCGCCGGAGCCGCCGAGGAGAAGATCCGCGCCGGCCCGATCGAGAGCCGAGCAATCAACCTCGACGCGTGGCTTCGCGCGGCCCGCCCAAACCTCGTGCAGCATCCTGACGATTACGGACTTGCCGGTTCCCGACGCTCCCCGAACCAGCACGGCCCGCCGCGGCTTCAGCCGGCACACCCGCGCCATCGTCCGGTCGAGCGCGCCGGACTTCCACACCGCCCCCTCCCATCGCCGGGCGCCGGCCAGAAGCCGCTCAACCGAAACCCATCCACTCGCCTGCCCACAACCATGCTCGACAGCCGCCCACTGCGCGCCCCACTCGTTGCGCCCTTCCACCATTTCCACGACCGCCACCTCCGCCGTGGCTCTCCCGATGCAAAGTGCGGACCGCAATGTGGAGAGATGATTTCGTGGTGCGCCGAATTCTTCTTAATGACGCAACCGCTTGATTTGGGCATCAATTCAGAGCGGCAACGTCCTCCGGGTGGCAGCGGTCTCGCGTTCAAGCGGCAAAATTTCGTCGCCCAATGTGTCTCACATTCAGCGCACGGAGTCCTGCCAGAGCTTGATCCCACCCAGCAGTCCCTCCTCATTGCTCACGATCTTCACGTTGGGAGGAAGCTTGAGCGTGATTGCTTTGGCATTTCCGCCGCCAATATACATCGAGTCGAAGTTGAACGTCCGCTGGAGATCCTCGAGCGCCTCGCCAAGAAGCTTGTTCCACTTCTTTTTGCCTTTCTTCTTGAGCGCGCGAACCCCAAGCTCGTCCTCGTAGGTCTTGCCCTTGTGAAACGGATGATGGCCGAGTTCGAGATGGATGCGGCGCCCGTCGACAAAGATCACCGAACCGAAGCCGGTGCCGAGCGTAATCACCAGTTCCACGCCGTGCCCGCTTGCCGCGCCCAGTCCCTGAATGTCGGCGTCGTTGGCGACCCTGACCGGGCGTTTGAGGCGTTTTGCAAGTTCGGCCTGAAGCGGAAAATTGCGCCATCCGCCCCCGAGATTCGGCGCCGTGTACACTACGCCTTCCTTAACCACGCCGGGAAACCCGACCGAGACGCGATCGAACTCGCCCTGCATCGCAGCGAGCTTGCCGATAATCGCAAGCACCTTCTTCGGCGTCGCCTTGGCGGGCGTGAGCAGCCGGGTCCGGTCGCTGACCGGCTTTCCCAAACGATCGAGTTTCTGAGCCTTGATCCCGGTGCCGCCGATATCGACCGCAAGCGTAATCGGACCAGGCTTCTGGTTAGCCGGCCTGTCCGCCTTCTTCCTGCCCGGACTCATCGTGCCTCCTGTTCGCCGACGCCCTCAGGCGATCGCCTCCGCACCAGGGTGATCAAATGCGGTCATTTCGTTATAGCGTACAGCGCGGCTCGGGGTGGAGTCTCGGGCCAATGGCATCGTGGCATGGGGTATCTCACGCGGTTCGAGCGTGAATCAGAAAAGGGAAAAGGAAGCGCGGATGGGTGATCGGATTGCCTGGTTCTTCAATTTCGACCGTTACGGGACGACGCTTGGGCGCGAGTTCGTGGCCGGGCTGACCACGTTCGTCACGATGGCCTACATAATCGCGGTCAACCCCGCGATCCTGAAGGCCGCGGGAATACCCGAAGGACCTTCGATGGTTGCGACGATAGCGACCGCGATCTTCGGCTGCGTGCTGATGGGGCTGGTGGCAAACCGTCCGTTCGCGATCGCGCCGTACATGGGTGAGAACGCGTTTGTCGCGTACACGGTGGTTCGAGTGATGGGCTATCCGTGGCAGGCGGCGCTCGGCGCGGTGTTCATTGCGGGAGTGGCGTTCACGACGCTGACGGTCGCGCGGGTGCGCGGCTGGATGGTCGAAGCGCTGCCGACCGGGCTCGCCCACAGCTTCGCCGCGGGGATCGGACTGTTCCTCGCCTTCATCGGCCTCAACGAAGCGGGGCTGGTCGCGCTCGGAGTTCCGGGCGCGCCGGTTCACATGGGAAACCTCGCCTCGGCGCCGGCGCTTATCGCAATCCTGGGCTTCGTGCTTATCGCGGCACTGATGCTGTGGCGAGTGCCCGGAGCGATCCTGCTCGGCATTCTCGGCGCAGCGGTGGCCGCGTTCGCTTCGGGCGTGGCCGGCGCTCCGCCTCGATGGATAAGCCTTCCGCCCGATCCGTCGCCGATCGTGATGCGTCTGGACGTCGCGGGCGCGCTCAGGCCGGGCTTCGCCGGCGTAACGCTCGCGATCTTCGTGATGGCGCTGATCGACACGATGGGCACGCTGGTCGGCGTGTCGGCGCAGGCGGGGATGCTCGACGAGCGCGGTAATCTGCCGGAAATCGAACGTCCGATGCTCGCCGACGCGCTCTCGACCGTGTTCGCCGCACTGATGGGCACGACGACGGCCGGGGCGTTCGTGGAATCGGCGGCAGGGGTCGGCGTGGGCGGCCGGACGGGTTTCACGGCTATAGTGGTGGCTGCGCTGTTCGGGCTCTCGCTGTTCTTCGCGCCGGTTGTGACGGCGATCCCGCCGGTGGCCTACGGGCCCGCGCTTATCGTGGTCGGGTCCCTGATGATGGCGCCGATCACGAAGATCGATTTCACCGATCCGACTGAATCGCTCCCGGCCTTCGCGGTGATCGCGCTGATGAGCTTTACCTACAACATCGGGGTCGGCATCACCGCCGGACTGGTGCTCTATCCGCTGTTCAAGACGCTCGCGGGGCGCGCGCGGGAAGTGCGGCCGGGGCTGTGGATGCTCGCGGCGCTTTCGCTCCTGTTCTTTGCCTTCTATCCGTATCGCTAGCGTGTGCGGGCGCGGGTCTATTCCAGGGCATACTTGGAGATCTTCGCGTAGAGCTTCTTGCGCGAGATCTTGAGGAGCTTCGCTGCGCGCACCTTGTTGCCCTCGGTCGCGTCGAGCGCTCGCTTTATCAGATCGCGCTCGACCTGCTCGAACGTGTACGTCTCGGAACGCTGCGGAGGGTCCTGCGCTTCGGGAAGGAATTTCCCGGCGATCGCGCGCGGCAGATCGGCGAGTTCGATGTACGCGGAATGACCGAAGGTGAACGCGCTCTCGATCGCGTTGGACAGTTCGCGCACGTTGCCCGGCCACGTGTAATGCATCATCGCGTTGAGCGCCGCGGGATCCACGCCGATAACCGGCGTCGGACGCCTCAATCGCTGGTTGAAAATCGCGATGAAATGGTCGGCGAGCAGCGGCACGTCCTCGAGCCGGTCGCGCAGCGGCGGAACGTTTATGACGCCCGCCTGCAGCCGATAGTAAAGGTCGCGCCGAAGCTGTCCCGCTTCGACCGCCTGCTCGGGGTCGCGGTTGGTCGAGGCGATGAGCCTGACGTCGACCGGAATCTCCCTGGTCGCGCCGACCGGGCGAACGCTGCGCTCCTGGATTGCGCGCAGGAGCTTGGTCTGGGTCTCGGCGCTCATCTCGGTAACCTCGTCGAGGAACAGGGTTCCGCCGTCAGCCGCGCGAAAAAGGCCGAGATAATCGTTGCTCGCCCCGCTGAAGGCGCCGCGCTTGTAGCCGAACAATTCGCTCTCGATCAGGTCTCTGGGCAGCGCCGCGCAGTTGAGCGCAACGAACGGCAAATCCGGACCGTCACCGCACTCGTGAATCGCGCGCGCGACCAACTCTTTGCCGCAGCCGCTTTCGCCCACGACCAGAATCGTGCCCCGCGCGCGCGACGCCGCCTCGATCCGCTCGTACATCCGGCGCATCGCGGGACTGCGCCCGACGATGCCGAAAAAAAGCGTTCGCTGGCTCGGCGCAAGCTGCGCGGCCTCGCGTTCGAGTTCGCTGATCCTGGTGCCCGCCACCGCCCATCGCGAGCGCCCGTAAGCCTCGATCAGCAAGATGATCCCGATGTGGCAGACGCGGTCGAAGATCCGATAGGCGTCCATCGTAAGCTGGGGTTCGGCGGGAAAGACCTCCAGCGCCGCCTCCTCGAACAGCGCGACATTGGCAATCAGCCCTCGTAGCGAGATTCCTTGCTGCGCCAGCGCCTCCCCGAACCTGAAGCAATGCGTCGCGTACAGGTCGAGGTTTCCCTCGCTCAGATCCGCCATCAACTCGGAGACCGAACCGGCGAGCAGCTTTGAGAACTCCAACTGCGAGCGAATGCGCTCCTCGCCAAAGTGCAAAGCGTAAAGCCGATACCAGTGGGCGATGACTTCCTGGATTCGGTCCCGCACGCTTTCAAAAACATAGCGGTGGACCGCAAGGTCTTCGTCCCACAATAGATGGAAATAAGGTGGTCTCCTGTTCCTGGCGTTCGAAACGGCACGTACCAGGCTCACTTGGAACTCCCCCGGGGATCGGTTCGTCAACCCGCCAAGGCCGATCGCCGCCCGCGCCGCGCCACAAACCGACCCCGCTCGTGCGAAGTTAGGGCAAATACCGGCGTTCGAAAATATGTCCGCCAGCTATGGATAGTATTTACAATAATGCGGAATGAAAAGCGATATTATGCGACACTGCGCGCGCCTACGCAGTTATGATGCACGCCGATCTATTCAAGCCCGTACTTGGCGATCCGCGCGTAAAGTTTCTTGCGCGAGATTTTCAGCAGACGTGCCGCCCGCGCCTTGTTCCAATCCGTCATCTCAAGCGCTCGCACTATCAGGTCGCGCTCCGCGTCCACGTAGCTCGATACGCCGCTCTGCGAAACCTGGCGCAGATTCATCTCGCCGGCCTGCCCGCTGATGGAGGGTGGCAAGTCGGCAAGGCCGATTGTGGCGGAGCGTCCGAAGGTGAATGCGCTTTCGATCGCGTTGGACAGTTCCCGCACGTTGCCCGGCCACGAATAGCGCTTCATCGCTTCCATCGCGTCCTCTTCGATTCCGGTAACGGGAATCGGGCGCTGAAGCTTCTCGTTGAAATAATCGATGAAGTGCGCGACGAGTCTTGCGACGTCGCCGGGCCGCTCGCGAAGCGGCGGGACGTGCAGCACGCTCGCCTGCAGCCGGTAGTAAAGATCCTGGCGAAGCTGCCCCGTTTCCACCGCCTGCTCGGGATCGCGGTTGGTCGAGG